>Ga0114903_1000166_pt1 | contig 45878 bp, 42 predicted proteins | sample MalvirDeepMed_s2_FD_87289 | JGI IMG/M metagenome (GOLD analysis project Ga0114903, IMG submission 87289) | Marine viral communities from the Global Malaspina Expedition - Malaspina viral metaG DeepMed_s2 | ecosystem: Environmental > Aquatic > Marine > Oceanic | place: Mediterranean Sea...
AGACAAAGATCGCCACGAACAGCAGCCAGACCGGTAGCGGCAGAACCGAGAACACCGGCAGGATGACGATCTGCGACAGGCTCAGGATAACCAGCGTGCGCACCGGCCCGATGCGATCCGCCATGAAGCCGCCGAGGATGTTGCCCACGACCGCGCCGATGCCGAAGACAAGCAGTGCCAGGGTGATGCCGTCGCGCTCGAACCCCATGGTTTCTGACAACAGAGGCTGGAAGAAGGTGAATAGCACGTAGATCGCGCCAAGGAACGACGCGGTGAAGAGGACCGCGCCCATCACCAGACCGTCGCGCAGTACAACGCCCAGGTCGGACAGGCTCACCGGTTGGAACCGCAGCCCTTTCGGGACCCGCGTCCAGACCAGCCAGCCCGCGATGGCCGCAAGTGCCAGAACCAGCCAGAAGGCGAAACGCCAGCCAAAGGTATAGGCGACCCAGGACCCGGTCGGCACGCCGAAGACCTGCGCCAGCGTCAGGCCGAAGACGACGGCCGCGAGAACCCGCCCCCGCTCCTGCGGCGCGCTGAGGCCCGCCGCCACCGCCGCGGAAACGGGTGTGAACATGCCCGCACCCGCGGCCATCACGACCCGCGCGGCGTAGAGCCAGCCGATCCCCGGCGCAAGCGCCGAGGCCAACGCGCCCAATCCGAAAAGCGTCATTCCGATCGCCAGAACCCGGCGCCGTCCCAGCCCCCCGGTCCACGAGACCAGCAGCGGCGACAGGATCGCGTAGGCGATGGCGTAGATCGTCATCAGGTAACCCGCCTGCGCCGTGGTGACGCCCAGCGCCTCGCCCACCGGGGCCAGCAGCCCGATGACGACGAAGGCGCCCATGCCGATGACGAAATTGCAGGCCGAGAGAACGGTAATCAGGAATCGGTTCTCATCGGCCATGACGCGCGCCCCGGTTTGGTTTCGGGTCTACATAGCCTGCGACCGGCGGAGGGCGAAACGCCATGCGCGCGCAGCGGCCCGTGCACCGGCGCACAATCGGGTCAGTAGGTGGGGTGGAACTTGCCGCCGGGGGACAGCGTGAAGATCTCGCAGCCGTCTGCGGTCACGCCGACCGAATGCTCGAACTGCGCCGACAGCGACTTGTCGCGAGTCACGGCAGTCCAGTCGTCGGCCAGCACCTTGGTCTCGGGACGGCCGAGGTTCACCATCGGTTCGATAGTGAAAAACATGCCTTCCTCGAGGATCGCACCGGTGCCGGGGCGCCCGTAATGCAGGACATTGGGCGGCGCGTGGAACACGCGGCCCAGCCCGTGCCCGCAAAAATCGCGCACCACGGACATGCGGTGGCTTTCGACGAAGCTCTGGATCGCGTGGCCGATGTCGCCGAAGGTATTGCCGGGCTTCACCGCCTCGATGCCCTTCATCAGGCTGTCGTGGGTGACCTGGATCAGCCGCTCCGCCTTGCGCGGCAACTTTCCGGCTACATACATGCGGCTGGTGTCGCCGTACCAGCCGTCGAGGATCACGGTCACGTCGATATTCAGGATATCGCCGTCCTTCAGCTTCTTGTCGCCGGGGATGCCGTGGCAGACCACGTGATTGACGCTGATGCAGCTGGCGTGCTGGTAGCCCTTGTAGCCGATGGTGGCCGAGATCGCGTTTTCCTCGGTCACGCGGCGTTCGATGAACGCGTCGATGGCGCCGGTGGTCTGGCCCACGACGATGTGCTCGGCAACCTCGTCGAGGATGCGCGCAGCCAATTCGCCAGCGGCTTTCATGCCGGCGAAATCGGCTTTTTCATACAGGCGGATGCCGTCTCGCGTCAGACGGCCGCGCGTTTCCTCGTTCACGGCTGCGGCTCCATGGTGTCACACCTCCCAATTTAAGCCGAATGTCGGGATTTTACCAGTGGTTAGGCCGCGTCACGCTGACCCGACGCCAAGCCGCGTCAACCGATAGTCGGCGCGGGCGATGCGAAGGGCAGCGGCGCATCCAGCCAGACACCCTCGGGGGTGATCCGGCAGCCGAAACACAGCACCTCGACCCCGGCGGCGCGGGCCTTGGCAAACGCGGCGAGGTAGGCGGGGTCGATGTCACCGGCAAGGCTCACGCGGTCGCAGTCGGTACGCTGCACGAGGTAGAGCATCACCGCCCGCGCGCCGTTTTGCGCAACCTGCGCCAGTTCGGCCAGATGCTTGGCGCCGCGCGCGGTGACGCTGTCGGGAAACTCCGCAAGGCCGGATACGCGCGACAAGGTGACGGATTTGACCTCGACATAGGCATCCGCGCGGCCCGCGCCTTGCAAAAGAAAGTCGATGCGGCTGCCGGTGCCGTATTTCTGTTCGGGCCGCACGGTGTCGTAACCGTCCAGACCAGCGACCGCCCCGGCCTCCAGCGAAGCGCGCAGCATCCGGTTCGGCAGGCTCGTGTCGACGCCGACCATGCCGCCCGGCACCTCGACCAGCCGCCAGCCGAATTTCAGCTTTTTCTTCGGATCGTCGTTGGGTTCCAGCCAGACCCGCATCCCCGGCTCGGCAAGGCCAATCATCGACCCGGGGTTGGCGCAATGCGCCGTGACCTCGCGGCCGTCGTCCAGCCGCACATCGGCCAGGAAGCGTTTGTATCGCCGGATCAGCACGGCCGGGACAAGGGGGGTTTGAAAGCGCATGGGGCGCGCCTATACCTCTGGTCACTGTCAGGCAAGGAGCGCTTCGATGCCCAACCCCACCGCCGCGATGCTGGTCATCGGAGACGAGATCCTGTCGGGCCGCACCCGCGATGCCAACATGCATTTCCTCGCCGGCGAGCTGACCAAGCACGGCGTCGACCTGCGCGAAGTGCGGATCGTATCGGACGACCGCAACGCCATAATCGCCGCGGTGAACGCCCTGCGCGCGGCGCATGACTACGTGGTGACCTCGGGCGGGATCGGCCCGACCCATGACGACATCACCGCCGATTGCATCGCCGCGGCCTTTGGCGTGGGTATCGACGTGCGCGACGACGCGCGGGACCTGTTGCAGGCCCATTACGACCGGCAAGGGTCCGAATTGAACGCCGCACGGCTGCGCATGGCGCGCATCCCCGAGGGGGCCACGCTGATCGACAACCCTGTGTCGGTTGCGCCCGGCTTTATCATCGGCAACGTGCACGTGATGGCCGGGGTGCCATCGGTCTTCCAGGCGATGGTGGCCTCGGTGCTGCCTACGTTCGTCGGCGGCGCGCCGCTGCTGAGCCAGACGCTGCGCATCGACCGGGGCGAGGGCGACATTGCCGGACCGCTGGCCGAGCTGGCCGCGGACTATCCCGACCTCTCCATCGGATCCTATCCGTTCCAGAAGAACGGCGCGTTCGGTGCGAACATCGTGATCCGCGGCACCGACGGCGCGCAGATCGACGCGGCAATGTCGCGGCTGCACGGGATCTTCTCGGAATGAGTCCCGAGGCGCACAGGCTTTACCCGGCGATCGAGGCCACGTGGCCGCCTGCCTCGCGCACCCTGGCCGGGCCGTGGATGCTGCGCGACGGCGCGGGGGGCGGCAAGCGGGTGTCCTGCGCCACCGCCGAAGCCGAATGGACCGAAGACGACCTTCCGGCGGCGGAGCAGGCGATGCGTCTCTTCCAGCAGACGCCCCTGTTCATGGTGCGGGCAGGCGAAACGGAGTTGGACGCAGCCCTGGCCGCGCGCGGCTACGAGGTGGTCGACCCCGTGACCTTGTGGCTCTGCCCTGTGGCGCACCTCACCGATCAGCCTCTGCCCCGCGTCACCGCCTTCGCCATCTGGGAACCGCTGGCGATCATGACCGAGATCTGGGACGCGGGCGGCATCGGCCCGGCGCGCCGACGCGTGATGCACCGGGCGACAGGGCCGAAGACGGCGATCTTCGGCCGGGTCAGCGACAAACCGGCGGGCACCGGGTTCTGCGCCGTGCATGACGGCATCGCCATGGTGCATGCGCTGGAAATCGCCACCGCGCATCGCGGCAAGGGTCTGGGCAAGTGGATGATGCGCTGCGCGAGTTTCTGGGCGGCGGAGAACGGCGCCGACTACATGACCGCGCTCTGCACCGATGCCAATGCCGCGGCCAACGGTCTCTATGCTTCCCTCGGGATGCAGGCTGTGGGACAGTATCACTACCGCATGCTGCCCAACTCCGAAGGCGACTGACCCGTGACCAAAGACCTGCCGACCGCGCTGAACCTGCCGATGGTGGACCCGCTACCGCCCGAGACGCAGAAATACTTCGACATCTGCCAGGAGAAGCTTGGCATGGTGCCCAACGTCCTGCGCGCCTATGCCTTCGACATCGACAAGCTCAATGCCTTCACCGCGCTCTACAACGACCTGATGCTGGCCGAGTCGGGCCTGAGCAAGCTTGAGCGCGAGATGATCGCGGTGGTGGTTTCGTCGGTAAACAAGTGCTTCTACTGCCTCACCGCCCATGGCGCCGCCGTCCGGCAGCTGTCGGGCGATCCTCAGCTGGGCGAGATGATGGTGATGAACTGGCGTGTCGCTGACCTCGATGCCCGCCAGACCGCGATGCTGACCTTTGCAGAGAAAATCACCAAGGCCTCTGCCGAGATCGTCGAGGCCGACCGTGCCGCCCTGCGCGACGCAGGCTTCAGCGACCGCGACATCTGGGACATCGCCAACGTGGCGGGGTTTTTCAACATGACCAACCGCGTTGCCAGCGCCACCGACATGCGCCCCAATGACGACTATCACGCACAGGCGCGCTAGCGCCGGGCTGATCCTGTGCCTGGCCTGGCCCGCGGCGGCGCTGGAGCTGCCGCAGGGCGCGCGGATGCTGACCGAAACAACGTCGGAACAGTCCAGCTATCGCCTGCCCACCGGCCCCTGGCAGGACGAGGGCGGCATTCCCTCAGCCCGCGTCGAAGGTGCCGTGACACGGCAGGCCTGGCGCATCGACGGACAAAGCGCCACGACGCTGCAACTGCTGGCGCCGCTGCGGGCACAGCTGCTGTCCGATGGTTTCGAGGTGGTGTTCGAATGCGCCGCGTCGGTCTGTGGCGGTTTCGATTTCCGTTTCGAGACCGAGGTGCTGCCCGGCCCGGCGATGTACGTGAACCTCACCGACTACCGCTTCCTGTCGGCCCGCCGCACCGGCGCGGACGCCGAGGCGGTCAGCCTGCTGGTCAGCCGCACATCCTCTGCGGGCTTCGTCCAGATCATCCGCGTCGGCACGGGTGAGGAGGCACCCGACCCGGTCACCGCCACCCTGCCGACCGACCCCGCGCCGGAGCCCGGCAGCTTGGCGCGGGAACTGGAACGCGCGGGCCACGTGGTTTTGCCCGACCTCGACTTCGCCAGCGGGTCCTCCGACCTGGGCGACGGCGCGGTCGAGTCGCTCGACCGGATCGCCGACTACCTGCAGGCCAACCCGCAACGGCAGATTGTCTTTGTCGGGCACACCGATGCCACCGGGTCGCTGGATGCGAACATCGCGTTGTCGCGACGCAGGGCCGAAGCCGCGGTCCGTTATCTGGACCGGCGCCACGGCCTGGATGGGTCACGTGTCTCTGCCGAAGGCGTCGGCTATCTCGCACCGCTGGCCAGCAATCTCAGCGACGAGGGCCGCCGCCGCAACCGCCGGATCGAGGCGGTGCTGTCCTCGACCGAATGACGCGCCGCAGGGGCGCCAAACAAAAAAAGCGCCCCGGACGATGCCGGGGCGCAGGTGTGCCTGCAGAGGCCAGGGAATGAACGGTTACCAGTCGATCGGGCCTTTGTCGGCAAAGGCATGGACCAGGAAATCGATAAAGGCGCGGACCTTGGGCTGGGTAAAGCGGCCCGGCGGATAGACCGCGTAGATGCCCTGCGTTTCGGCTGGCAGATCGGGGATCGCATCCTCGACAAGGCCCTTTTCCATCGCGTCGGCGTAAAGGAAGGACGGCAGGTAGGCGATGCCCAGGCCGGCAACGCAGGCGTTGAGCAGCGATTGACCGTCATTCACCGACAGCCAGCCCGCGGTGCGCACCTGGCGCTTTTCACCGGACGGCGCGGTCACCTTCCAGACGTTGCCGCTGGCCTGGTTGGAATAATGCAGCAGCTTGTGTTCGTTCAGATCGTCGATCTTCTGCGGACGGCCGAATTTCTCGAAATAGCCGGGCGAGGCGATCATCCGCTTGGTGGTCTCGGTCAGCTTGCGGGCGCGCAGGGTGCTGTCCTCGAGCTCTCCGATACGCACGGCCATGTCGAAGCCTTCGGAGATCAGCTCCACGTAGCGGTTGTTGAGCACCATGTTGACCGTGATGTCGGGGAATTCGGCCAGGAACTCGCCCAGCACCGGGCTCAGATGATTGACGCCGAAATCGGTGGCGACGCTGATCCGCAAAAGCCCCGAGGGCGCCGACTGCATCGAGGTGACCAGCGCGTCGGCCTCGCCGGCGTCGTTCAGAACGCGCCGGGCGCGGTCGTAATAGGCCAGACCGATCTCGGTCGGGCTGACGCGGCGGGTGGTGCGGTTCAACAGCCGCGCGCCCAGTCGCGCCTCGAGCGAGGACACGTGTTTCGACACGGCGGATTTCGAAATGCCCATTTTCTTCGCGGCATCGGTAAAGCCGCCCTGGTCCACGACCATGGCAAAAGCCTCCATTTCCGTCAGACGATCCATCCGTCGCTCCCAAAATAATCCTGTTCGACGCCGGGTATGACGGTCAATTCAGGCACAACCGTGGCATGAGACGGACAATACAAGGGTATTCGCACAAGTGTTCGGGGCCGGGAAACAACCCAGCCCCTTGAGAGGCCGCTGCGCGACGCTACCTTTCGGCCAGACCGGAGGCCCGTATTCCCGCCTGTCCGGCCACGATCAAGGGAGGATCACATGTATCTCAGAACCGCTGCGGCGCTTGCTTTCGCCGCTTTCGCCACGACCGCTTTCGCCCAAGGCACCGAAGCGCCTGCGGATGCGTCGCTCTACTTCATCGGTCTTGAAGACGGAGACACGGTCAGTTCACCGGTCACCGTCCGCTTCGGGCTGTCCGGGATGGGCGTCGCCCCCGCCGGTACGGAAAAGGAGATGACCGGACACCATCACCTTCTGATCGACCGCCCGCCGCTGGGCCAGGGCGAGATGGGCGAGGAAGAACTGACCTCGTCCCTGCCGTCGGACGAGAATCACCGGCATTTCGGCGGTGGCCAGACCGAAACCTCGGTCGAACTGCAGCCCGGCGAACACACGCTGCAACTTGTGCTGGGCGATGCGAACCATGTGCCGCACAACCCACCGGTCACGTCCGACCAGATCACGGTGACCGTGGAGTAACTAAAAAGGGCCGCAGAAACCTGCGGCCCTTTCCCATGGATCGGGACAGATCAGGCGGCGGCGCGGGTGTGCGTGCCTTCCTCGATCTCTTCGACGATCTTGCCGACGAAGGCGTCGAGGTCGCCGGGGTTGCGGCTTGTGACAATACCCTTGTCCGCGATGACTTCGACGTCGCTCCAGTGCGCACCGGCATTGATCACGTCGGTCTTGATCGACGGGTAGGACGTCGCGTCGCGACCCTTGAGGACACCAGCTTCGACCAGCAGCCACGGGGCGTGGCAAATCGCGGCCAGCGTCTTGCCCTGATCGTGGAACGCGGTGATGACGTCGATCGCCTTTTTCTCGACGCGCAAGAGGTCTGGGTTGATCTGGCCGCCCGGCAGTACCAGCGCGTCGTAATCGCCGACGCTCACGTCCTCAAGCGACAGATCGACGTCGGCCTCGCGGCCCCAGTCGTCGCCGTCCCAGCCCTTGATCGCCTTGCCGTCGAGGCTGGCCACATGCACCGTGGCGCCCGCGTCGCGCAGCTTGTCGCGCGGCACTTCCAGCTCGGATTGTTCAAAGCCATGGGTGGCCAGGATCAGGATTTTCGATTCGGTAATGCGCGGCATCACGTCCTCCTTTCAGTGTGGCGCCGGATCATACCGGCGTCTTCCCCGATAGAACGCGCACCGCCGCCGACTGTTCCAGACCGGCCCCGAGCTTCATCTTGCCAATAAACCTCCGGGGAGCGCGAGGGGCTGGCCCCTCGCTCCGACGCATCGAACCGCGGCAACGTCGAACTACAAAGTCGCCGCCAGCCGCGTCCCTTGGTCGATGGCGCGCTTCGCATCCAGTTCCGCCGCGACATCCGCCCCGCCGATGACGTGGCAGGCGATGCCCTCGGCGTCGAGCGCATCGGCCAGCGACCGTTCCGACACCTGCCCCGCGCAGAGCACGACCGTGTCGCAGGCGATGACGCCCGGACGTTCGCGCGCCTCGCCGTAGGAGACATGCAGCCCCTCGGCGTCGATGCCTTCGTAATTGACCCCCGCCTGCATTTTCACGCCCTTCATCTGCAGCCCGGCGCGGTGGATCCATCCGGTCGTCTTGCCCAGGCGCTTGCCCGGCTTTTCCGCCTTGCGCTGCAAGAGCACCACCTCGCGCGCCGGCGCCCCGGGTTGCGGGCCGTCGGGCGCGAGACCCGCGCGCGCCTCGGCCGGATCGGTGACGCCCCATTCGCGCATCCATTCCGGCAAGTTCTCGGTCGGGCTTTCGCCTTCGTGCACCAGGAATTCCGAAACGTCGAAACCGATGCCGCCTGCGCCCACGACCGCCACGCGTTTGCCAGGCTTGGCCCGGCCGCGCAGCACGTCCACATAGCCCAGCACATTCGGCCCATCCTGGCCGGGGATCTGCGGATCGCGCGGCAGCACACCCGTGGCGACGATCACGGCATCGAAGCCGCGCAGGTCGTCGACCCCGGCGCGCTGGCCCAGACGCGTCTCTATCCCGTGCAGGTCGACCATCGTGCGGAACCAGTCGACGAGGCCGTGAAATTCCTCCTTGCCCGGCACCTGCTTGGCCATGTTGAGCTGGCCGCCGATCTCTTTATCGGCATCGAACAGCGTGACGTCATGGCCGCGCTCTGCCGCCGTGATCGCCGCCGACAGACCGGCGGGCCCTGCCCCGACCACCGCCACGGTCTTGGGCGTGTCGGTCTTTTCCACCACCAGTTCCGTCTCGAAACAGGCGCGCGGGTTGACGAGGCAGGACGAGATCTTGCCCTGGAAAGTATGGTCGAGGCAGGCCTGGTTGCAGGCAATGCAGGGCGCGATCTGCGCGGACCGGCCCGATGCGGCCTTGGACACGAATTCGGGATCGGCGAGGAAGGGCCGCGCCATGCTGACCATGTCCGCGCAGCCTTCCGCCAGCACCTGCTCCGCCACCTCGGGCGTGTTGATCCGGTTCGAGGTGATGATCGGGATGCCGACCTTGCCCATGAGCTTTTTCGTAACCCATGCAAAGGCGGCGCGCGGAACGGAGGTGGCGATGGTCGGCACCCGCGCCTCGTGCCAGCCGATGCCGGTGTTGAGAATGGTGGCCCCCGCCGCCTCGATCCGCTGCGCCAGTTCCACCACCTCGTCGTGGGTCGAACCATTGGGCACCAGGTCGATCATCGACAGGCGGTAGATCACGATGAACTCCGGCCCCACCGCGTCGCGCACGCGCTTGACCACCTCGATCGGCAGGCGCATCCGGTTCTCGTAGGAGCCGCCCCAGCGGTCGGTGCGCTTGTTCACATGGGTGACGAGGAACTGGTTGATGAAATACCCTTCGGAGCCCATGACCTCGACCCCGTCATAGCCCGCCTCCTGCGCCCGGCGGGCGGCCTCGGCGATGTCGGCGATCTGCTTTTCGATGCCCGCTTCGTCCAGCTCCTTCGGCGCGAAGGGCGAGATCGGCGATTTCACCACGCTGGCCGAGACGCATTCCGGCCCGTAGGCATAGCGTCCGGCGTGCAAGATCTGCATGGCGATCTTGCCGCCGCCCACGTGCACCCGGTCCGTGACCATGCGGTGATTGGCGATGTCCTTTTCGGTGAAAAGCCCCGCCGCGCCGGGAAACACCCCGCCCTCGCGGTTCGGCGCCATGCCGCCCGTCACCATCAGCGCCACATCCGCCCGCGCCCGGGTCGCGTAGAATTCCGCCACGCGGTTCCAGTCGCCGGTTTCCTCGAGGTTGGTGTGCATCGACCCCATCAGCACGCGGTTCTTGAGCGTGGTGAAGCCCAGATCGAGCGGGGCCAGAAGGTGCGGATAGTCGGTCATGTGGAGCCTCCCCGGAAATTTCGCGCAGCACACAGGATTCCGGCGGCGCTGTCATCGTCTACGTCACGTCATGACCTTTGCGCATGAAAAAACCCGCCGCGGGGGAGGACCGCGGCGGGGCAGGACCCGCGCAAGGTAGGAGGAGTGCGCGGGGAAGAAGCTCTTAGTTGCTGGCCAGTTGCACCGCGGTTTCATCGGCGCGGACGGTCACGCCTTGGGCACTGCGGGCAAAGCTGTAGGTGACGCCCGGCGCGCCCGGCAGGCCGAAGGACACGGCGTCGCCCTCGTTCAGCGCCATACGCAGGTGGGCGGGGGCATAGGCGCTGATGCGCGGCGTGTAGATCGCCGTCAGCTCGAGCGCGCTGCCGTCGGTGGCCTGCGTGTAGACGCTCATGTCGATGCCGCCTTCATGCAGGGTGGCACCGGCGCCGGGTGCAGCGAGGACGACCTCTTCGGCCTGCGCGGCCGTGGCAAGGCTTAGGGCGGCAAGGACGGGAGCGGCGATTTTTGCGGCAAAGGTCATGTCTGTCTCTCTTTCCGTAATCTGATGTCGGTAGAACGGCGACGTCCGCGCCGTTTCTGCATTGCAGCAAATATGGCTGTTTCTGCGCCGCAGAGAACGGACAATGCCGAATAGCCGCCATGACCTGAGGTCGGGTAGCGCGCGCTACCCCTTTTCGCATGCCGTCGTGCGCAACTCGGGCGGCACGGGGCGGGTGCGCAGCCAGATCTCGAGCAGGACGAGGTAGGGCAGGTAGAAGGCAACATTCTGGACACGGTCGAAGGTGCCGGTGAATTCCGGGGTCGAGGCCAGGCCGTCTGTCGCCAGGTACCACAGCCCGTAATGCACGCGGTAGAGCCACGACCCGAGCACCAGCACGAAAAGCCGCAGCGCCCAGGCCCGGTGCGGCACGAACCGCCCGGCGCGGGCAAAACGCCATGCTTGCGCCGCCGCCAGCATCATCAGCGCGCCGTAGAGCAGGAACCCGGCGTCCATCCACATGCCCCCGATGGTGCCGCGCATCAGGATGAAGGCGCAGCCCGCAGCCCCGGTAAGCAGCGCCCCGGCGACCAGCAGACGGCCCGCGCCACGGTGCCAGTGCGGAAAGCGGCGCCGCAGGCCCGGGCTGAGTTGCAGCGGCACAAGCACCGTCAGCGCGCCGCCGAGGATCATGTGTAGGGAAATCGCGCCATTGCCGAAAGGCGCGGCGGGCTGGATGAGGTAGGTCTCGCGCAGGGCGCCAAAGCCCGCGCCCTCCAGACCGAAACGAAAGGCGTAGAACGCAAAGGGCGCAGCCAGCAGGATCAGCGCGCCCAGCGCAATGCCGCGCCACGGGACGCGCCGCAGCGCGGTCATGCGAAAACGCCCCGCCGGTCGGGCGGGGCGTTGAAGGTCAGATCACTCGGCCGCGTCACGCTTGGGCAGGACCCAGTTCGGACGCGGGAAATGGCAGGTATAGCCGTTGGGAAATTTTTCCAGGTAGTCCTGATGCTCTTCCTCGGCCTCCCAGAAATCGCCCACGGGCTCCACCTCGGTCACCACCTTGCCGGGCCAGAGGCCGCTGGCGTTCACATCCGCGATGGTGTCTTCGGCGACGGCCTTCTGATCCTCGTCGACGTAGTAGATCGCCGACCGGTAGCTCAGGCCGATGTCGTTGCCCTGGCGGTTCTTCGTGGTCGGGTCGTGGATCTGAAAGAAGACCTCGAGGATCTGCCGGTAGCTGATGCGCTCCGGGTCGAACAGGATCTCGATGCCCTCGGCATGGGTACCGTGGTTGCGATAGGTCGCATTGGGCACGTCGCCGCCGGTGTAACCGACGCGGGTGCCTTCGACGCCCGGCAGCTTGCGGATCAGGTCCTGCATACCCCAGAAACATCCTCCGGCGAGTACAGCGCGTTCCGTCATGCCACATCCTCCACTTGATCCAGGTAAGCGCCGTAGCCTTCGTCTTCCATGTCGTCGCGATGGACGAACCGAAGGCTGGCGGAATTGATGCAATAGCGCAGGCCGCCGCGGTCGGTCGGCCCGTCCGGAAAGACGTGGCCCAGGTGGCTGTCGCCATGCGCCGAACGAACCTCGGTGCGGATCATGCCATGCGTCGTGTCGCGCAGCTCGTTCACGTGCGCGGGTTCGATGGGCTTGGTAAAGCTGGGCCAGCCGCAGCCCGACTCGTACTTGTCGGCGCTGGCAAAGAGCGGCTCGCCGCTGACGATGTCGACGTAGATGCCGGGTTCCTTGTTGCCGAGGTATGCGCCGGTGCCCGGACGTTCGGTGCCGTTTTCCTGCGTCACGCGGAACTGTTCCGGCGTCAGGGTGGCGATCACGTCGGGATCTTTTCGATACTGGGTCATTCGGTCCCCTTTCGGTGTCTCTGCCCCATTAGATGGGGTCACGCGGGCAAATGCAAAGCCCTGTTACAGCCGGATCAGGACCCCGTGAGCGGTGTTCGACGGCCCGCGGCGGGCGCCGTTTTCCAAAGCATGGGTCAGACCGCGATCCGCGGCCGCCCCGAGGCGGTCACCGTCACCACGGCCTCGATGAAGACCTCGCGCGCCTCGGCGGTCACTGTCTTGACCGCGCGGTCGCGCGTGACGGACAGGTCCTGCGCACCTGCGGCGACCGCGTCTTCACGCACCCGTGCCTCCAGCGCAGCCTCGATGGCCTCCATCGCGGCCTCGGACGCACCGAAGTCCTGCGGGCCACCGTCGAGATGCACGCGGAACACGCCTTCGGACGGGGCCGTCACGGTGCCCTGCCGGCGCATGGTCACCTGCCCCACCACCGCGCCGATGGCATTGGCCACGTCGGCATGGTCGGGCAGGATCACCTCGGCGTTCAGCATCGCGCCCACCGCCGGATAATGGCAGCGGGCCGAGGCCCCCAGACCCACCACCGGCAGCCGCAGCCCGGCGGAAAACCCGAGGATGCCTTCGCGCCGCTGCAACCCCGCCTGCATCAGCGGATGCCGCGCGAGTTCGCCCGGCGGCAGGTCCCAGCCTTCTTCGGCAAAGGCGGTTTCCAGCAGTGCATGGCCGGTCTGGAGCGTCAGCCGGTCGAGGATGATCCCCGCCAGCGTCTCGGCGTCCGGGGCCAATCGGTTGCCCGATCCCAGACGTTTGCGTGCCACGAGCGCCAGCGCCAGCCGTGCCGCCTCCGCATCCCAGTCGGTCAATCGCCCCAGGACATGCACCGCATCGGTGGGCGTCACCCCCGCCACCTGCACCAGCCCGCGGCTCACCAGCCGCTGCAGGCTCTGCGTCTCGATCCGGTTCCGCAGCACCGTGTCCAGCGGCTGCGCCTCCGGCCCCAGCCGCCCCAGCAGCGCCGCATCCCGGGGGCCGAGCCCGGCGCCGTCCTGCCCGGGCACTGCGCGCACGAACTGCGCATCGTGATCCCCGGCCACCGGCGCGCGCAACTGCCGCTCCAGCGCCTCGGTGACCTGCGGCGCGCCCATGGCGATCAGCGACACCGGAACGACCCGGCGCGGCCCGAGGCTGACGCCGCCCGCGAGCCCCTCGGTGATGACTCGCACCTCGGAATCGCCGCCCAGCCCGTGGGTGCGCATCGCCACCGCCTCGACCATCGTGCGGTAGGGGCCGACCCGCGCGCCTTCGGGGTCGATCTGCGGCACGCCGTCGCGCAGGAGAGCGATGTCCGTCGTGGTGCCGCCGATGTCTGACACCAGCGCGTCCCGCGCCCCGGTCATCCAGCGCGCGCCGACGATGCTTGCGGCGGGTCCGCTGAGGATCGTCTCGATCGGCCGCTCCATCGCCTGTGCCGCGGAAATCAGCGCGCCATCGCCGCGCACCACCATCATCGGCGCGTCGATGCCTTGCGCCCGCAGGGTCTCCTCCGCCCGCGCAATCAGGTGATGCGTGAGCCCCACCAGCCGCGCGTTCAGAAGCGCGGTCAGCGCCCGCTTCGGCCCGCCCAGCTTGGCCGACAATTCATGGCTGGCGGTCACCGGCCGTCCGGTGACCTGTCGCAACATCTCCTTCGCCGCCAACTCATGCGCCGGGTTGCGCACCGCGAAACTGGACGCCACGGCAAAGGCCGACACGTCCTGCTTCTTCGCCCAGCCTTCCAGCGCATCGAGGTCGAGCGGCGCCGCCTCGGCGCCGGCATGCGTGTGCCCGCCGCCCAGCACCAGCACCGGGTCGCCGCCCAATGCGGCGGAAATGCCGTGTGTCTCCAGATCGGCGGCGGCAAAGCCGATGTAGACCAGCCCGATGCGCCCGCCCTGTCCTTCGACCAGCGCGTTGGTCGCAAGCGTCGTCGACAGCGACGCCATCGCCACCCGATCCGCCGACACCTTCGCCACCTCCAGCACCCGCGCCACCGCCGCACCGATGCCATCCGCCAGGTCGTGCCGCGTGGTCAGCGCCTTGGCCTTCGCCAGCACCGCCTCGCCGCGGATCAGCACCGCGTCGGTATAGGTCCCGCCCGTGTCCACACCCAACAGGATCGCCGTCACGTCGCATCCTCCAACCGCAAGACCGCCCAGCGCGCCGCGTCGCGCACCGTCTCGTCCGCATCCTCGCAGAGCCCCTGCGCCACCGGACGCAACCGCGCGGCGCCGGAATTGCCGATGGCATAAAGCACATTGCGCACGAACCGATCCCGCCCGATCCGCTTGATCGGAGAGCCGGAAAACCGCGCGCGAAACCCCGCATCGTCGAGCCGTGCCAGTTCCGCGAGGTCCGGCGACACCAGGTCTGGCCGGGCGTGGTACTTCACCTCGCGCGCCTCGCGGGCGAACTTGTTCCAGGGGCAGGCGGCCAGGCAATCGTCGCAGCCGTAGATACGGTTGCCCATCCTGGCGCGCAGCTCTTCGTCCACCGGACCCTTGTGCTCGATCGTGAGGTAGGAAATGCAGCGCCGCGCATCGAGCTGGTAGGGCGCGGGAAAGGCATCAGTCGGGCAGATGTCGAGGCAGGCGCGGCAGGACCCGCAGTGATCGGTCTCGGCCGCGTCCACCGACAGGTCGAGCGTGGTGAAGATCGAGCCGATAAAGAACCACGATCCCAGGTCGCGGCTCACGAGGTTGGTGTGCTTGCCCTGCCAGCCCAGACCCGCCGCCTGCCCCAGCGGCTTTTCCGGCACCGGGGCGGTGTCGACGAAAACCTTGACCTCGGTGTCCGGCCCTGCCTCTGAGATCAGCCAGCGCGCCAGCCGCTTGAGCCGCTTCTTGACCGTGTCGTGATAGTCGCGGTTCTGTGCATAGACCGAGATCGCCGCCTGCTCGGGATGCTCCAGTACCGCCAGCGGATCATGCTCCGGCGTATAGCTTTCGCCCAGCACGATCACCGACCGCGCTTCGGGCCAGAGCCTGTCGGGCGCGCCGCGCCATTCGGCGCGATCCTCAAGCCACGACATCTGCCCGTGATAGCCACGGTCGAGAAACGCCGCCAACCGCGCCGGCACATGCCCCACATCCCAGGGCCGGCAGATGCGACACAGGTCGAACCCCACCGCCCCGGCCTCAGCGCGCAACAGCTCGGTCAGACGATCCATTCTTCATCTTGCCCATAAATCTCCGGGGGAGTCGCGGCTTGCCGCGACGGGGGCAGAGCCCCCTGCCCTCGGTCGGACTCAGAAATCGAGGTCGGCATAATGCGCCGGCGGCGGGAACCCCGGCACCTGGTCGGCAAGGATGCTGCGGAAGGCCGGGCGCGACTTGATCTTGGCATACCAGTCCTTGACCGTGTCGCTGCGGTTCCAGTCCACGTCCGAGATATAGTCGAGCGCCGACAGATGCGCCGCGGCGGCGAAATCGGCAAGGCTCATGGAATCCCCCGCCAGCCAGCGACGGTGATCCAGCAGCCAGGCCATGTAATCGAGGTGATACTTGATCGCCTTGGCCCCGGCCTTGACGTTCGAACTGTCGGGGTAGCCCTGGCCCATGACCTTCTTGTTCACCCGCTCGTAGAGCAGCTTCGACGTCACCTCGTTGTGGAACTTGTCGTCGAACCAGCCCACCAGCCGCCGTACCTCGTAGCGGTTTTCCGCATTGCGCGGCATCAGCGGCGGTTCGGGATGCACCTCTTCGAGGTATTCGCAAATGGCAAAGGACTCGGCCATGGTTTTGCCGTCGATCTTGAGCACCGGGACCTTGGCGGCCGGGTTGCGGCGCAGGAAATCGGCGTCCTTCTCCCAGTAACGCTCCTCCACCAGCTCGCATTCGATCTTCTTCTCCGCGAGGCTCAACCGCACCTTGCGGCAGAAGGGGGAGAGCGGCACGTGGTAGAGCTTGGCCATGGTGGAGGATATCCGGGGTTGCGGCGTATCCACCCTACTTGCCGCGAATTGGCTGGTAGTTCAACTGGTCGCGCATGGGTCCGGCCCGAAAGCGCCGGGCGCCTGCGCCCGACCGCTTGACCTGCGCCGCCTCTGCCGGAACAGTCGGACGTACCCGGAACGCGGCAGGACGAGGAAGAGCGGAATGGTGGACATGATCGGCATCTGGGCCGCCCTCGCGGCTTTCGTGGTCGTCGCTGCGGCCCCCGGTCCGGCGACGCTGGCGCTGGCCACGGTCGCGATGCGCACCGGACGTGGCCCGGGTCTGCGGTTCGGTCTGGGCCTGTCGGCGGGCCTGGCGTTCTGGGGGCTGGTGGCGGCGGCGGGACTGGGCGCGCTGCTCCAGTCCTCGGCGCAGGCGCTCACAATGCTGAAGCTTCTTGGCGGCGCCTATTTGCTCTGGCTTGCCGTCGGGGCTGCCCGCAGCGCCTGGAAGGAGGCGGACGGTGGCGCGGCGCAGACAGGACGCAGCGCCTGGTTCCGGCAGGGCTTGCTGCTGAACCTGTCGAACCCCAAGGCCGTTCTAGCCTGGATGGCAACCCTGTCGCTGGGGCTAGACGCACAGGGCGGCGTCGCGCAGGTGATCATCGTCACCTCCCTGTGCAGTGGCGCAGGCTGCGCAATCTATGCCGTCTACGGACTGGCCTTTTCGGTGGGCGGCGTCCGCGCGGGATACCAGCGGGCGCGCCGCTGGATCGACGCGGCGGCGGCAGGACTCTTCGCACTTGCCGGTTTCGGGCTGATCCGGTCGGCGCTGTCACGCGGCTGATCGCGGCCCGCCACCCCATGCGCTCCGGTCAATCCGCCTCGAAACAGGCGGCGCGGCCGTCGCGCTGGATCGTCGCGGCGCCGTCGCGGATACTGTTTGCCCGGCGCTGGACAAAGCGGGTGGGCTGGGATGCCGAACGGTCCTTGGGATCGGGCAGGATCGCCGCCAGACGCGCGGCCTGCGTCGCGCTCAGCTGATCCGGCCCCACGCCAAAATAGTGCCGCGCCGCCGCGTCCACGCCGAACACGCCTTCGTCGAACTCAGCTACGTTGAGATAGACCTCGACGATCCGCCGCTTGGACCAGAGCGCCTCCATCACCGGGGTAATCAGAGCCTCCATCGCCTTGCGGGTGTAGGTGCGCCCGTGCCAGAGGAAGGTGTTCTTGACCACCTGCTGGCTGATCGTGCTGGCGCCGCGTGTGCCGCCGTCTTCTATGGCGTCGCGGATGGCATCCATGTCAAAGCCCCAGTGGGTGCAGAAATTGGCATCCTCTGCTGCCACCACGGACCGCAGCATCACCGGCGCGATGTTATCGGCAGGGACCCAGTTATGCTCGACAGGTTCGCCGAGACGCCGGCCCTCCTGCATCATGAAGATCGTCGTGGGCGGGTTCACCACCTTGTAGAGCAGCACCCAGAGCACGGTCAGCGCCGCCACCAGCATGACCGCGCGCAGCACCCATTTCAGCAGCCAGCGCAGGGGCCCGATGCGCCGCCGCGCGGGCTGCGCCGCGGCTTTCTTCGGAGCGGAGGAGGATTTGCGGGCGCGGGCCATCTGCTAGCTATAGCGGTCGGTCAGAGGACAAGAAAGCCGCATGTCGGGCCGGGCCGGGCGTTCCGCTTGGGCAGGAACGGTCCCGGTCCGGCGTCGCTTCGTCCAGCGAAGCGTATGCGACATGAGGTGTGCAACTCACTGCGGATCATTGCCATTTTACGAACAATCCAGACATAACGCGGGATTTGGACCGAATTGGGCATCAATCGTGGCAACACGATGACTTTTGGCACCCCGTGGCGCCCTTCCGGTGTCACGCCTCTGACAAGGGTCCGCACGCCCCGGTTAAGCAAAAGGGCCGCCCCTGCGGGCGGCCCCTGTACGGTTGCGCGGTGGCGGCGATCATGCAGGGATCATTCTGCCGGGATCGCCTTGTCCTCGATGCCCAGCGGATGCGGGATCTTGTCCAGCATCTCTTTCGGGCAGACCTGCACGAAATGCCCGCGCTCGAGGTCCCAGTGCTGCAGGATGTCCTGCGCCTTGCGGCTGCCGGTTTCAGCCACGTGACGTTCGATCAGCCCTTTCAACTCGGCCAACCAGTGCGCTTCGGAAACCGGGCAGGTCACGATGCTTTCGAGGTTGAGCAGGTCGCGCGCCTTGTCCTCGGGATCGTAGAGGTAGGCCATGCCGCCGGTCATGCCGGCGCCGAAGTTGGCGCCAACCGACCCGAGGATCACCGCAACCCCGCCGGTCATGTATTCGCAGCCGTTCGATCCGCAGCCTTCGACCACGACCTTGGCGCCCGAGTTGCGCACGGCGAAGCGTTCGCCCGCGCGGCCGGCGGCGAACAGGTACCCTTCGGTCGCACCATAAAGAACGGTGTTGCCGATGATCGTGTTCTCGGACGCGGTCAGCGGGCTGTGCATCGGCGGACGCACGACGATCGTGCCGCCCGACAGGCCCTTGCCGACGTAGTCGTTGGCATCGCCCGACACTTCGAGCTTCAGGCCCGGTGCCGCGAAGGCGCCCAGCGACTGGCCCGCCGATCCGGTGAGCTTCACGGTCAGGTGGTTCGGCTGCAGCGCGTTGCGCATGCCGAACTTGCGCACGATATGGCTCGAGGTGCGGGTGCCCACCGACCGGTGCGTGTTCAGCACCGCGTAGCTGAGCTGCATCTTCTCGCCATCCTCCAGGAACCGCGCGGCGTCGCGCACGATTTCCGCATCCAGCGTGTCCAGCACCTCGTTGCGCGGCTTGTCGCGGTTGTAGACCACGTCGTCCGACCCATCGACCTTGATGAGCAGCGGGTTCAGGTCGAGATCGTCGAGGTGATCCGACCCGCGGCTCACCTGCCGCAGAAGGTCGGCGCGGCCGATCACGTCCTCGAGGCTGCGCGCCCCGATGGAGGCGAGGATCTCGCGCACTTCGGTGGCGTAGAAGGTGATGAGGTTGACCACCTTGTCGGCATTGCCGGTGAACTTGGCGCGCAGCTCGTCATCCTGGGTGCAGACCCCCACCGGGCAGGTGTTGGACTGGCACTGGCGCACCATGATGCAGCCCATCGCGATCAGCGCGGCGGTGCCGATGCCGTATTCCTCGGCCCCCATCATCGCCGCCATGACGATGTCGCGCCCGGTGCGCAGGCCGCCATCGGTGCGCAGGGTCACGCGCGACCTCAGGTTGTTCATCGACAGCACCTGGTGCGCCTCGGTCAGGCCCATTTCCCACGGAAGGCCGGCGTACTTGATCGAGGTCGCAGGGCTCGCGCCCGTGCCGCCGTTGTGACCCGAGATCAGGATCACGTCCGCCTTGGCCTTGGCCACGCCTGCCGCGATGGTGCCGACTCCCGAGGACGCCACCAGCTTGACCGTCACCTTGCAGCGCGGGTTGATCTGCTTGAGGTCGTAGATCAGCTGCGCCAGGTCCTCGATCGAGTAGATGTCGTGGTGCGGCGGCGGCGAGATCAGCGTCACGCCCTTGGTCGAGTGGCGCAGCCGCGCGATGAGGTCGGTGACCTTCATCCCCGGCAGCTGGCCGCCCTCACCCGGCTTGGCGCCCTGGGCCACCTTGATCTCGAGCTCTTCGCACTGGTTCAGGTACTCGGCGGTGACGCCGAAGCGGCCCGACGCCACCTGCTTGATCTTGGCCGACGGGTTGTCGCCGTTGGCCTCGGGCACGAAGTGTGCCGGATCCTCGCCGCCCTCGCCCGAGTCGGACTTGGCGCCGATGCGGTTCATCGCGACGTTGAGCGTCTTGTGCGCCTCGGGCGACAGGGCGCCAAGGCTCATCCCCGGCGTGACGAAGCGCTTGCGGATCGAGGTGATCGATTCGACCTCCTCCAGCGGAATCGCCGGGCCGATGGGCTTCATCGCCAGCAGGTCACGCAGGTGGATCGGCGGGTTGGCCTGCATCGCCTTGGAGTAGTTCTTCCACATCTCGTAGGAGGCCTTGTTACAGGCCGCCTGCATCAGGTGCATGGTCTGCGCACCCCAGGCGTGGGTCTCTCCGGACTTGCGGGCCTTGTAGAAGCCGCCGATGGGCAGCACGTCGCGCCCGCCGCGGAAGCCCAGCTCGTGGATCTCTTCCGCCTTGGTCTGGATGCCGCTGACGCCGATGCCGCTGATGCGGGAGATCATGCCGGGGAAATACTCGGCACACATGGCACGGCTGAGGCCCACGGCCTCGAAGTTGAGACCGCCGCGATAGGACGAGATCACCGAAATGCCCATCTTGGACATTATCTTGAGCAGGCCCTGGTCCACCGCCTCGCGGTACTTGGCCACGGCTTCGGTCAGGGACATGTCCAGCAGGCCGCGGTTGATGCGGTCGGCAAGGCTGTCCTCGGCCAGGTAGGCGTTCACGACCGTCGCACCGGCGCCGATCAGCACGGCAAAGTAATGCGGGTCGATACATTCGGCCGACCGCACGTTGATCGAGGTGAAGGTCCGCAGGCCCTTGCGCGTCAGGTGGCTGTGCACGGCGCTCGTGGCCAAGATCATCGGCATCGCAACCTTGTCCTCGGACTGGTGCTGGTCGGTCAGCGTCAAATGTCCGGCACCCGAGCGCACCGCATCCTCGGCCTCGGCGCGGATGCGCTCAAGGCCCTGGCGCAGCGCGTCCTTGCCCGCGCCCACCGGGAAGGTGCAGTCGATCTCCACCAGACCCGCGTTGAAGTGCCGGGACAGCTCGTCGAACTGGGCACTGCCGACAAAGGGACTGTCGAGCACGAGGATTTCGGTCTGCGCGCTGGATTCGTCCAGCACGTTCTTGAGGTTCCCGAACCGGGTCTTCAGGCTCATCACCCGGAATTCGCGCAAGCTGTCGATCGGCGGGTTGGTCACCTGGCTGAAGTTCTGGCGGAAATAGTGCGACAGCGGGCGGTACTTCTTCGAGAGCACCGCCGACGGCGTGTCGTCGCCCATCGACGCCAGCGTTTCCTTGCCGTCCTCGGCCATCGGCGCAAGGATGCCTTCGAGTTCCTCGATGGTATAACCGGCCGCGATCTGGCGGCGGCGCAGTTCCGCGCCCGAGAAGATCGGCTTTTCGGTCACCTTGGACAGGGCGTCGTCCAGTTCGTTGATCTTGCCGACCCATTCGCCGAAGGGTTGGCCGCTGGCGAGGCGATCCTTGATCTCGACGTCGTGGTAGAGCTTGCCCTCTTTCATGTCGACGGCGATCATCTGGCCCGGACCCAGCGCGCCCTTTTCGCGCACCGATCCTTCGTTCACCGGTACCATGCCGGCCTCGGACCCCGCGATCAGCAGCCCGTCGCCGGTCACCACGTAGCGCATCGGGCGCAGGCCGTTGCGGTCGAGCCCGCCGCAGACCCAGCGGCCGTCGGTCATGGCCAGCGCCGCGGGGCCGTCCCAGGGCTCCATCACCGAATTGCAGTAGGAATACATGTCGCGCCAGGACTCGGGCAGTTCGATCGCCTGCTTCGACCACGATTCCGGCACCAGCATGGTCTTGGCCATCGGCGCCGAGCGTCCCGCGCGCACCAACACCTCGAACACGCCGTCGAGTGCTGCGGAGTCGGACGCGCCATTGGCGATGATCGGTTTGATGTCTTCGGCCATGTCCCCGAAGGTCGCCGAGGCCATGCGGATCTCGTGGCTCTTCATCCAGTTGACGTTGCCCTTGAGCGTGTTGATCTCCCCGTTATGCGCCAGCATGCGGAACGGCTGCGCCAGCCACCACTGCGGGAAGGTGTTGGTGGAATAGCGCTGGTGATAGATCGCGAAGGCGGACTCGAACCGTTCGTCCTGCAGGTCCGGATAGAAATCCGCCACCTGCTCGGCCAGCATCATGCCCTTGTAGATGATCGACCGGCAGGACAGCGACGCGATGTAGAGCCCGTTGATCCCGGCGCCGGCGGCGGCCTTTTCGATGCGGCGGCGGATGACGTAGAGCTCTCGTTCAAAAGTTTCCTCGTCCACGCCCTTGGCATTGGAAATCAGGATCTGCTCGATCTCGGGGCGCGTCGAGTTGGCCTTTTCGCCAAGGCACTCGACGTTCACCGGCACGTGGCGCCAACCATAAATGTAATGCCCCATGCGAAGCACTTCGGTCTCGACGATGGTCCGGCAGGTTTCCTGCGCGCCGAAGTTGGTGCGCGGCAGGAACACCTGGCCCACGGCGATGAATTCGTTCTTCCGCGGCGTGTGACCGGTGCGGTCGATCTGGTCGTAGAAAAAGCTGACCGGAATCTGCACGTGAATGCCCGCGCCGTCGCCGGTCTTGCCGTCGGCATCCACCGCACCGCGGTGCCAGATCGCCTTCAGCGCGTTGATGCCGGATTCCACCACCTTGCGGCTGGGCTTGCCATCAAGGCTGACGACAAGGCCGACGCCGCAGGAGGAATGTTCGGACTCTTCGTGATAGAGGCTGGTCTGCGCCATGCGGTTGCGCGCTTCGACCTGTTCACGTTCCCATTCGGTAAAGTAGTGGGTCATGCATTCTCTCCTAAAGCGGCTTCAGTCCACGAGGGTCCAGTAGGTTTCGGCAATCGGGCCGGGTAGGCCCGTGATCGGACCCTCGCCGACGAGTCTGTTGAATTCTAGTTCGCTGGCCAGAAACGTCTCGCCATCGACAAAGGCCGGGAAGGTGTCCGGGCGGCAGCCGTCCAGCGCCTCGGGCGTGATCGCCAGAAAGGGCAGCACGGGTTGATCCACGACGTCCGCCTTTGCCTGAACGGCCCAGGTCGGCACCGTAGCCGCGTCAAGCCGGTACACCACCATCACCATGATATCGGGCCGGGCGTCCTTGGATGCGCAGCGCAACGGGCCATAGGTCACCTCGGCCATCGCCACCGAACCGGCAAGGCTCAGGGCCGCGCCGAACGCCACGCCGCGGAGGAAGGCACGCGCCGTCATGTCGGTTGTCCTATCGGCGACGGGTTATTTTCTTCGTATTCCGCCTCGGTCGCCCGTTTGTGGTCGCCGGCCGGCTGCACCCAGCAGAGCGCCCGGTCGGTGTAGATTTCGGAGGCCACCGGCCAGTCCCGCGTCTCTTGGAACAGGCCCGGCATCAGGTCGCGCTCCTCGCGATCCGTATCGCGCATGTAAAGGTGGCTTCCGCAGGTGCCGCAAAAGGCGCGAAAGGACGCGGGCGACGAGGCATGCTCGACCACCGGCCCGCTGAACGCGAAGTCGCGGGACGGAAAGACGGCAAAGACCGCGCCCGACCAGCGCTTGCACATGTCGCAATGACAGATGCCGACCCAGCCGGGCGGATCACCGACCGTCACCGTGACTGCGCCGCACAGGCAATGTCCCGTGATCGCACCCATCGCCGCGCTACTCCGCCGCCACGGATTTCGCGCCGTTGAACCGGTCCAGGATCGCTTCGGCACAGTCGCGCCCATCGCGGATCGCCCAGACCACGAGGCTCGCGCCTCGCACGATGTCGCCCACCGCATAGACGCCGTCGAGGTCGGTGGCCCCGGTGGTGAACTCGGCCTTGACCGTGCCCCAGCGGGTCACCGGCAGCTCGGGCTGGCCCCAGAGTGTCGGCAGATCCTCGGGCTCGAATCCCAGCGCCTTGATGACGAGGTCGGCGTCTTCGACGTAGTCCGAACCCTCGATCACCTCGGGGCTCTGGCGGCCGGTCGCGTCGGGCAGGCCCAGGCGCATCTTCTCGACGATGACGCCGGTGACCGGGTCGCCCTTGAAGCCCTTGGGCGCGGTCAGCCATTCGAACTTGACGCCCTCTTCCTCGGCGTTCTGAACCTCGCGCTGGCTGCCCGGCATGTTGGCGCGGTCGCGGCGATAGAGGCACTTGACCGAGGTGGCGCCCTGCCGGATCGCGGTGCGCACGCAGTCCATCGCCGTGTCGCCGCCGCCGATCACGACGACCTTCTTGCCTTCCGCGTTGAGCGCGCCGCTTTCGAACTCCGGTACCGCGTCGCCAAAGCTCTTGCGGTTCGACGCGGTCAGGTAGTCGATGGCGCGCACGATGCCCTCGGCGCCCGAGCCGGGACCCTGCAGGTCGCGGGTCTTGTAGACGCCGGTGGCGATGATCACCGCGTCGTGCTGGTCGCGGATGTCCTGGAACGACATGTCGTCCCCCACGTCGCAATTCAGCTTGAACCGCACGCCGCCGGCTTCGAGTTGGTCGTTGCGGCGCATGACCACCGGTTTTTCCAGCTTGAAGCCTGGAATGCCATAGGTCAGCAGCCCGCCCGCGCGGTCGTACCGGTCATAGATCGTGACCTGGATTCCCTGACGGCGCAGCACGTCCGCCGCGGCGAGCCCGCCGGGGCCGGCACCGATGATACCGACGGATTCGGTGCGTTCCGCATGCGGCTTGATCGGCTGCACCCAGCCTTCGTCCCAGGCGGTGTCGGTGATGTATTTCTCGACCGCGCCGATTGTCACGGTGCCGTGGCCCGACTGTTCGATCACGCAGTTTCCCTCGCACAGGCGGTCCTGCGGACAGATGCGGCCGCAGATTTCAGGGAAGGTGTTGGTGGCCTGGCTGACCTCGTAGGCCTCTTGCAGACGGCCTTCGGCGGTCAGTCGCAGCCAGTCGGGAATGTTGTTGTGGAGCGGGCAATGGCTCTGGCAATAGGGCACGCCGCATTGCGAACAGCGGCTCGACTGCTCCTTGGCCTTGGCGTCGGCATATTCGGCGTAGATTTCCTGAAAGTCCTTCGCACGGACATTGGCATCCCGCTTTTCGGGCATGTCCCGCATGACCTTCACAAACTTCAACATCGGCTGGTTCGCCATAGCGCGCTCAACTCCGCATATTCCGTGGTTGCGTCTCTTTACGCAAAGACAGGATCAAAGAAAAGTCAAAAGTGCTGACCTTTAATGTGTTATTTTGGGGGTCGCGGCCGCGAACTTTGCTGCATCACAGCATTTTTAGGCATCAAAGCGGACCTAAATTTTCCCTGTCTATTTGAATACAAAGGCTTATACCGGCGTCACGTAACAGCCAGATGCACCCGGCATGAGTCTCTTCCACCTCTTTATTCTCGCACTCGTTCAGGGTCTCACCGAATTCCTGCCGGTGTCGTCCTCCGGCCACCTGATCCTTCTGCCGACTCTGACCGGCATGCAGGATCAGGGACAGGTCATCGACGTCGCCGTGCATGTCGGAACGCTGCTGGCGGTGATCCTCTACTTCTGGACCGACGTGCGGATTGCCGCCGCCGGGACACTCAGGTTGATGCAGGGCCGCGTCGATACGCAAGGTGCGTTCCTTGCGCTCTGCCTCGCCATCGCGACGCTTCCAGTCATTCTTGCGGGACTTGCCCTGAAATTAAGCGGCCTTGATGACATGCTGCGCTCGGTTGCGGTGATCGGATGGACGATGCTGATCTTCGGACTCGTGCTGTACTGGGCCGACCGCACCGGGGCCGAGGTCCGCGAGGCGTCCGACTGGACGCTGCGCCACGCGCTGGTGATGGGGCTGTGGCAGGCGGTGGCGCTGATCCCGGGCACCTCTCGGTCCGGCATCACCATCACCGCCGCCCGGCAGCTGGGCTACAAGCGGACGGATGCGGCGAAGCTTGCGATGCTGATGTCGATCCCGACCATCGCGGCCTCCGGCGTCCTGCTGGGCGCCGAAGTGGTGGGCAGCGCAGATCTGCAAGCGGCGCGCGACGGCGCAATCGCGGCCGCGCTGGCGTTTGTCTCTGCCCTGCTGGCGCTCGCGCTGATGATGCGGCTGCTGCGGTCGATCAGCTTCACGCCCTACGTGATCTACCGGGTGATCCTGGGCGTGATCCTGCTGATCTACGCCTACAGCTGAAGCGTTTCGCGACAAGTAGCGTATCTCGTATCAAGCGAAACGCACTCTAGAGACGTCGGACCTCGGACACAGCGTCGGTTTCAGTGACTTCGACATACTGCGCGCGCGCGCCCAGATCCGAAAAGAGCTCGGACCCGGTGCCGGTCATCCAGGCCTGCGCCCCCAGCGCACAGATTTCGTCATAGAGCGCGGCCCGCCGGCCCGCATCCAGATGCGCCGCGACCTCGTCCAGCAGCAAGAGCGGCGGCGCGCCGAACTGCGGCGCCAGCGCCCGGGCGTTGGCGAGGATCAGCGAGATCAGCAGTGCCTTCTGCTCCCCGGTGGAACAATCGCGCGCCGGCACGTCCTTGGCGGCATAGATCGCGCCGAGGTCGGCGCGGTGCGGCCCGATCAGACTGCGCCCCGCCATCAGGTCGCGGGATCGGCTTTCGGCCAGCGCGGCGCGCAGGTCGGCCTCTGTCTCGGGCATCTCGCCCTCGGCCGTCTCGAGCGTCAGACGGGCCGCAGGAAAGGCGGTTTCCGCGCCCTCTTGCGCCGCGGCAAGCAACTCCAGAGCCTTTTGCCGCGACGCATGGATCGCTGCACCGGCGCGGGCCATCTGCGCCTCCAGCGCCGCGTACCAATGCGCGTCGCGCACTTGGTCCCTGAGCAGGCGATTGCGGTCGCGCATGGCCTTTTCGTAGTCCAGCGACAGGTCGCCATGGCCGGGAAAAAAGCTCAGCGTCATGCGGTCCAGAAACCGCCGCCGCCCCTCGGCGCCTTCGATCCAGAGCCGGTCCATGCTGGGCACAAGCCAGAGCACCCGCGCGATCCGCCCCAGCGCCGTCTGCGCCGCCGCCTTGTCGTCGATGCGCACCTGCCGCGGGCCGCCCGCCTCGGACAGGAAGCTGACTTCGTGCGCGCCGTCGGGCGACACCAGCGCGCCGCCGACCTTCCAGCCCAGCGCCTCGGGCCGCCGGGTCATGTCCTGCGCCGAGGCACGGCGCATCCCCCGCCCCGGCGAAAACAGCGACACCGCCTCGATCAAGTTGGTCTTGCCCGCGCCATTGGGACCGTAGATCGCCACGGGCCGCGCATCGACGTCAAGACGCGCGCGCTTATGCGACCGGAAATGCGAAAGGCTCAGCTGCGTCAGATACATGCCGCCGCGCGCCCCGCTTCATCTTGCCCTGTAAACTCCCGCCGGAGGCTCCTGCCGCCGATCACACGCGCATCGGCATGACCACGTAGACCGCGGTCGTATCGTTGCCTTCGCGCATCAGGGTCGGATCGCCGCTGGAATTGAACATGAAGACCGCATTCTCGCGATCCACCTGGCTCGCGATTTCAAGCAGGTACTTGGCGTTGAAGCCGATATCGAGCCGTTCGTCGTTGTAGGCGACGGCCAGTTCTTCCTCTGCGGCGCCTGAGTCGGGCGCGTTGACACTCAGCACCAGGCGGTCTTCGTCGAGCGACAGTTTCACCGCGCGCGAGCGTTCGGAGCTCACGGTGGCCACGCGGTCCACGGCCTTGGCGAATTCCGAGGCATCGACCTCGAGCCGGCGGGTGTTGCCCTGCGGAATGACGCGGGTGTAGTCGGGGAAGGTGCCGTCGATCACCTTGGAGATGAGGGTGATGTCGGGCGTGGCGAAGCGCACTTTGGTTTCCGACACCGACACGGCGATGGACATGTCGTCGTCGTCCAGCAGCTTGCGCAGCTCGCCCACGGTCTTGCGCGGGACGATCACGCCCGGCATGTCCTCGGCGCCTGACGGCAGATCGGCATCGATACGCGCCAGTCGGTGGCCGTCGGTCGCGACACAGCGCAGGACCTTGCCGCCGTCGGCTTCGGAGACATGCATGTAGACGCCATTGAGGTAATAGCGCGTCTCTTCGGTCGAGATGGCGAATTTCGACTTGTCGAACAGGCGGCGCAGCACGTGGGCGGGCGCCGAGAAATTGGCGGAATATTCCGACGATGCCATGACCGGGAAATCTTCCTTTGGCAGGGTCGCCAGCGAAAAGTTCGACCGGCCCGCGGCCACGGTCAGCCGGCCCGACGCACCGTCTTCGGAAAGTGCGACCAGAGCGCCGTCGGGAAGTTTTCTCACGATTTCATGCAGGGTCACAGCGGATACGGTCGTCGCACCGGCGCGCTCGACCTGGGCCGGGGCCTTGTCGAGCACCTCGATGTCGAGGTCGGTGGCGCGGAACTGGACGCTGTCGCCTTCGGCTTCGATCAGCACGTTGGCCAGGATCGGGATGGTGTTGCGGCGCTCGACCACAGATTGCGCCTGGCTGACGGCCTTGAGCAGCGCGCCACGTTCTATACTGAATTTCATCGCCTATCCCTCCGACGCCGGAAGGGCACGGTAGCCGCTGCCACGTGCACTTCCAACCTGTTTTACGGGTTTTGTCGGACGGTTTTCGTGGGGCGTCAAGGGCGCGACCCCGCCCTTGCGCCCCTGCTGCAAGAAAGGTGCCGCAAATGCCTCAGGCTTCAAGCATCCGGCGCAGCATTTCGATGTCCTCGGCGATCTGGCCGTCCTGCACCTGCAGTTCCTCGATGCGCTTTACGCCATGCATGACCGTGGTGTGGTCCCGCCCGCCAAAGCGGCGGCCGATCTCGGGCAGCGACCGGCTGGTCAGCTGCTTGCAGAGGTACATCGCGACCTGCCGGGGCCGGGCGAAGTTCCGGACACGCTTCGGACCGATCAGGTCCGACAGCCGGATGTTGTAGTGATCCGCCACCTTGCGCTGAATCTCCTCGATGCTGACCTTGCGCTCGGAGGCGCGCAGCACGTCGGATAGACAATCCTGCGTCAACTCCATGGTGATCGGCTTTCCGATCAGGGAGGCGAAGGCAAAAAGCCGGGTCAGCGCGCCTTCGAGCACGCGGACGTTGGTCGAGATGCGGTGCGCGAGGAATTCCAGGATGCCATGGTCGATCTCGAGACCCGGGTAATGCACCGAATGCAGTTCGAGCTTGGCCTGCAGGATGCCGAGTCGCAGCTCGTAGTCGGTCGGATGCAGGTCGACGACAAGGCCGGACTGAAGGCGCGACCGGATGCGGTTCTCGAGATCCTTGATCTCGTCGGGTGCGCGGTCCGCGGAAATGATGATCTGCTTGTTCTGGTCCACCAGCGCGTTGAAGGTGTGAAAGAACTCTTCCTGCGTGCTGTCCTTGCCAGCGATGAACTGCACGTCATCGACCATCAGCACGTCGACCGAGCGGAACATCTCTTTGAAGTCCATCATCTTGCGCTCGCGCAGAGCCTGCACGAAGCGGTACATGAATTGCTCGGCCGAGAGGTAGAGCACGTTCATCTCGGGATTGCGCTGGCGCAGCTCCCAGGAAATCGCGTGCATGAGGTGGGTCTTGCCGAGGCCGACGCCGCCATGCAGGAACAGCGGGTTGAAGATCACCGGCCCGCCTTCGGACACGCGGCGCGCCGCGGCGTGGGCCAGTTCGTTTGGTTTGCCGACGACGAAGTTATCAAAGGTGAACCGGCTGTCCAGCGGCGCGCTCGACAGCAGATCGGTGTTGGACGCCGCCGGTTGCGCCTTGGGCGCGGCGGGCGCCTTGGCAGGGGTTTCGTCGACCTTGAACTGAATGCGGCGGACGTTGGAATTGACCGAGGACACCTGGGACAGCAGCAACTCCCCAAAGTTCTGCGACACATAGGTGCCCATGAAGTGGCTGGGAACGTTGAACACGGCGACGCCGTCGTCCGATCCCTTGTACTTCAAGGGTTTGATCCAAGTCGTATAGTTGTTGCGACCCACTGTCTTGCACAATCCATCCTGCAACGCGCCCCATTGTTCCTGTGTCATCGGTCCCTGATCCATTCCCATAATTAGCAGCCTGTCATCGGTGCGCACCTGCCGAAACGCACCGTGGGAATCATCGACGCCAAGACACAAATGTACCGTTCTCGGCCCGGCAAAGCCGGACGAGTGCGGAACCCTTGCGGTATTCCGGCGGCTTGCGCACACAGACGTTATGCCCGGCTACCCAAGTCCGGTCATGATACTGTTACGCAACCGCGCATATATACGGACTGGCCAAAGGCAGAGCCTTTGTTTCCTGCTCGGGTTGACCCCGTATCAGAGAGTCGGAATTCGGCACGGTCCCAAGATGTGTGCCGTCTTCCAGCCTGTCCCCCCAGCGAGTGACTCGCAGGCTAAAGTTACCAGCCCCGCGCGAACGGCATCAACTACTCTTAAAGCTTGACTCGCATTCTGTGGAAAAGAATCTGTTTCCGCTACGGAAGTGCCACAAAATCCACATTGAGGATTCGAGCGCACAAAAAAAGGCACCACACATTGTGGTGCCTTTTTAGATTTATACCATATATTACGAAGACTTAACCCAGAGCCTTGACCCGCGAGGCCAGGCGGGAAATCTTCCGCGATGCGGTGTTCTTGTGGAAAACACCCTTGGAGACACCGCGCATCAGCTCGGGCTGAGCCGCGCGCAGGGCCGTCGTGGCGGCGTCCTTGTCGCCCGAGGCGATCGCCTCTTCGACCTTGCGCAGGAAGGTGCGGATTCGCGACCGACGCGCCTTGTTGATGGTGAAACGCGTCTCGTTCTGACGGGCGCGTTTCTTGGACTGCGGCGTGTTTGCCATGTGATCTATCCCGGTTCTTCGGTTCCAAATTGTGCGCAGCGTAACGTCCACACGACCGGAGCCAAACGGCCGGATCGATTCTTGCCAGAGCGGGCATCACGCGCATGTAGGGAGTCCTCTTAGGCAAACTGACGTGCGGATGCAAACCCAAAACGCCGGATGCGCTACTTGTCGCGGAATTGCGCCGTCCGCTTTTCCAGAAAGGCCTCCATGCCTTCGTTCTGGTCCTCGGTGGCGAACATGGCGTGGAACATCCGTCGTTCGAACAGGATGCCTTCGCTCATCGTCGTCTCGAAGGCGCGATTGACCGATTCCTTGACCGCCATCGCGGTCATGCGGGATTTCTCGGCGATCTTGTTGGCCGCCGCCTCGGCCTCGGCCATGAGCTGTTTCGCCGGTACGACGCGGCTTACCAGCCCGGAGCGCTCGGCCTCTTCGGCATCCATGAAGCGCCCGGTCAGGTGCATGTCCATCGCCTTGGACTTGCCGACGAACCGCGTCAGCCGCTGCGTGCCACCGATGCCGGCCACGACGCCGAGGTTGATCTCGGGCTGGCCGAACTTGGCATTGTCCGCGGCGATGATGAAATCGCACATCATCGCCAGTTCGCATCCCCCGCCCAGCGCGTAGCCCGCGACCGCGGCGATGATCGGCTTGCGCACACGGGTCACCGCGTCATGCTCCTTGCCGAAGTAATCCGACAGGAACATGTCGACAAAGCTCTTGTCCGACATTTCCTTGATGTCGGCGCCCGCGGCAAAGGCCTTGGCCGAACCGGTCAGGATGATGCAGCGCACCTTTTCGTTCGCATCCGCATCGCGCAGCGCATCGCTCAGCTCTCTCATCAACTGGGAGTTCAGGGCGTTCAGGGCGTCGGGGCGGTTGAGTTTGATGGTGGCGACGTGGTCTTCTACTTCGACGATGATCGTCTCATAGGCCATGTAACATGCCTTCGGTTGTTTCGCTCAGAGCCTGAGCCTTACCATTTGCGGCGCTTGGTTCAAGTTATCTTTGACATAGCCGGCAGTAGAAGGATGACCGTCCTGATTGCACGATCCGGCGCACTGTCCCGCCGCAGCCGGGGGTGCGGCAGGGCGCGCCTTCGCGGCCGTAGACGTCGAAGGCATGCTGGAAATATCCAAGCTCTCCATCGGCTTGGCGGAAGTCGCGCAGGGACGATCCGCCCGCCTCGATGGCGTCTCGGAGAACCTGGCGGATGATCGGCACCAGCGACGCGATGCGCGCGGCTGAAATGCGGCCCGCCTTGCGTGCGGGATGAATTCCTGCCCGGAAAAGCGACTCGCAGACGTAGATGTTGCCCAATCCAGCGACGATCCTTTGGTCGAGCAGCGCCGACTTGATCGGCATGGCCCGCCCGTGCAGTGCGGTGACGAGGTGCTGTTCGTGGAAATCGTTGCCCAGCGGTTCCGGTCCGATGGCCGCCAGCAGCGGGTGCGCCTCGGCGTCGTCGGTCGGCATAAGGTCCATCGCCCCGAACCGGCGCGGGTCGTTGAAGGTGACCCGCGCGCCCGAGGCCATGTGCAGCACGACATGGTCGTGTTTCTCGGGCGCGGGGTGATCGTGCACGAACCGTCCCAGCGGATCGCCCGAGATCAGCATCCGCCCGGACATGCCGAGGTGGATCAGCAAGGTCTCTCCGCTCCCCAGGTCGCAGAGGATGTATTTCGACCGTCGCCGCAGCCGCTCGACCCTCTGTCCCGACAGCCGCGCGGCCATATCGGGCGGAAACGGCCAACGCAGATCGGGGCGGTTTACGTCGGCCTGTGCGATCACCTGCCCCTCCATCACCGGGGCCAACCCGCGACGGACTGTCTCGACTTCGGGCAATTCGGGCATCGGGCGCTATCCTCTTGCGCGGGCGCATTGTATCGGCGGGTCGGGACCCTATAAGAAGGATCAAGCGCAAGGAACGGCAAGACCCATGACGGAAGACAACGAAAAAACAACGCATTTCGGCTTTCAGGACGTCCCGGAAAGCGAAAAGGCAGGTCGCGTGCGCGGGGTCTTCGGGTCGGTCGCGTCGAAATACGACGTGATGAACGACGCCATGAGCCTCGGGATCCACCGCATCTGGAAAGATGCGATGATGGACTGGCTGGCGCCGCGGCCCGGGCAACGGCTGCTCGATGTGGCGGGCGGCACCGGCGATATCGCCTTCCGGTTCCTCAAGCGCGCCGGACAGGGCCACGCCACGGTGCTGGATTTGACCGAGCCCATGCTGATCGAAGGCCGCAAACGTGCCGAGGCCGAAGCGATGGCGGACAGCCTCGACTGGGTGGTGGGTGACGCCATGGCGCTGCCGTTTCCCGACAACAGCTTTGACGTCTATACGATCAGCTTCGGCATCCGGAACGTGACGCGCCCGCAAGAGGCGCTGAACGAGGCCTATCGCGTTCTGCGCCCCGGCGGGCGGCTGATGGTGCTGGAGTTCAGCCAGATCCCCAACCCCGCGATGCAATGGGCCTATGACCAGTATTCCTTCAAGGTCATTCCGACCATGGGGCAGATGATCGCCAACGACCGCGACAGCTATCAGTATCTGGTGGAATCGATTCGCAGGTTCCCCGATCAGGAGACGTTCCTGGGCATGGTGCGCGCCGCCGGATTCGGCAACGCCAAGTACCGCAACCTGAGCATGGGGATTGCCTGCCTGCATTCCGGTTGGAAGCTCTGACATGCGCGGACCGCACAACATCTGGCGGCTGGTGCGCACCGGGGCGACGCTGGAGCGGACCGGCGCCATGGCCGCGGTGCTTGACGCCTTCGACGCGCCGGCGCCCTTGCGCGTGGCGGCGCGGGTGCTGGGCTGGCCGTTCAAGTGGCTGGGCTACGAGGGCGATCCGAACGTGCCGCCGGCGACGCGGGCGCTGACGGCGCTGGGCCCGGCCTACATCAAGTTCGGTCAGGTCCTGTCCACCCGTCCCGACGTAGTGGGCGAGGAGATGGCCGCGCAGCTGCGCATCCTGCAGGACAAGCTGCCTCCGTTCTCGATCGAGCTGGCAAAGGAAACCGTGGAGCGCGAGCTGGACGTGCCCGCCGACGATCTCTTCAGCGAGTTCAGCGAACCGGTGGCTGCCGCCTCGATCGCGCAGGTGCACAAGGCCCGGCTGCGCGACACCGGCGAGGTCGTCGCGGTCAAGGTGCTGCGCCCCGGGGTCGAAAAGGCCTTCCGCAAGGATATCGACGCCTTCTATCTCGCTGCACGCATGGCGGAATTGCTGTCGCCGTCGTCCCGCCGCCTGCGGCCGATGGATGTCATCACCCATTTCGAAGGGGTGGTGTCGGGTGAACTGGACCTGCGGCTCGAATCCGCCTCCGCATCGGAATTCGCCGCCAACACAAAGGACGATGCCGGGTTCCAGCTGCCCGAGGTCAAGTGGATGCATTCCGGCCGCCGTGTCATGACACTGGGCTGGGCCGAGGGTACGGCGCTGGGCGACAACGCGGCGCTGGATGCGGCGGGCCACGACCGCGTCGCGCTGAGCGAACGGGTGCTGCAGCTTTTCCTGAACCATGCGCTGCGCGATGGGTTCTTTCACGCCGATATGCATCAGGGCAACCTCAAGGTTGCGCCCAACGGCGATATCATCGCTTTCGATTTCGGCATCATGGGGCACATCGACGAATACACCCGCCGGGTCTATGCCGAGATCCTGTTTGGCTTCATCCGCCGTGATTACAAACGCGTGGCAGAGGTGCACTTCGAAGCAGGCTACGTGCCCTCAGACCGTGATGTCGACGAATTCGCCCGAGCCCTGCGCGCGGTGGGCGAGCCGATTTTCGGCATGGATGCCACGCGCATTTCGATGGGGCGGCTGCTTGCCTATCTCTTTGAAGTCACGGAACGTTTCGGCATGGAGACGCGGACCGAGCTGATCCTGCTGCAACGCACGATGGTCGTCGTTGAAGGCGTGGCGCGGTCGCTGAACCCGCGCATGAACATCTGGAAAGTCGCGCAGCCGGTGGTCGAGGACTACATCAAGAAGAGCATCGGCCCCCGCGCCGTGCTCCGCGATCTGAGCAAGACCGCGCTAGTGGTGTCCCGCTTCGGTCCGCGTCTGCCGCAACTGGTGGAGGCGGCGCTGATCCGGCAGGCAGAGCCGCCGCCGAGCGACAGCCGCAACCCGTGGTTCGGGCGCCTGGCCTGGATGGCCGGAGGTCTTGCGATCGGAGTGGTTGCCGGCGTGTTGCCGTTTTTTCTGAACTGATTTCAGGGCATTTGGCGGTCACGCGCACTGCCGTTTCAAGCCGTTTTCGGGCTGTTCTGTTCAGTCGGTGTCCGAGGCCGTTCCGGCAATGCGGACCCCCGCGGCAACGGGCCTGCGCTCTTTCATCCTTGCGTCCTCCCGGGAGTGCCAACCGGGACAAATGCTCAAAGCTCGGTCAAACGCCACCCCGTTCCAAGCGGGGCCCCTAAAATGAAAAACGGCGACCCGAAGGCCGCCGCTTTCCTATTCCTTGCCGTCAGGCGGAAATCAATCGGTGCCCGAGGACGAATCGCCCTCAGAAGCTGCCGCGATACCGACCACGAGCGCTGCGCCACCGATGATGACAAGCGGCGGGATCGTTGCGCCCTGGGTGGACACGAACGGATCGTTGCTTGCCTTTTCGGCTGCGACAGGAAGGGCTGCCGACGCTGCGACTGCTGCTGCTGCAACAATGATCGAAAGCTTTTTCATAATATTCTCCAGACTGTACAGGCTCGGGCACAAATGTGCCTCTGCATGCGCATCATACAGAAGCCGGCACTGGCCATCAAACGGCAATTTCGGCAAAGCCCGGAAGGTCTGCATATCCTGTTTGCAGGCGCGGCATAATGGCAACAAATTCGCATTTCGCCTATCTTTTCAGCCTGGGGCGCCAGTCGCAGGCATGCTTTCGTGAGGCCTTATATTGTTGTTTTAGTTTAATAACTTCAAGTCCCTGTCATTTTTGACAGGCCGCGAAACGACCAGCGCCTCATTTTCGCGCAATATCCGCGCAAAGGCCGATCACACTGGCCTGCCCGACTGATGTCGATCCGGTTGTGTCCCCATCGACAGCAATCAATCCGGGGCACGCAGGCCTGTCACCAGGGTCGAAACGATTTCGCTGCCATCCGAAAGACGCAAGAGAATCGAACCGTCATCGATGCGCGCTTCAGAGATGCGGCTATAGGCGGGTGCCAGTTTCGTATCGATCAGCGTGCCGTTCCGGTAGCTTTCCAACTCGAACCGGTAGGCGCCGGTCGGCAGGGGCGACCCGTTTGCATCGACACCGGCCCAGGACACCGCGTCGGCGTCGGGCGTCAGCGTGTCCTTGCGGACTACGGCACCGGAGGCGTCCCTGACCACCAGCACGCCGGCATCGGAGGTCGGGGCGAATTCAGGCCGCAGTTCCACGGGCGTTCCGTCGAAAGCCACCGGGGCACGCACCAGCGCGTCCATCCCGATCCATCCCGCCAGCTGCTGCACGGAGCCGCCGCCGATCTGTTCGGTCAGAGCCCGCAGCAGGTCATTTGTCGTGACCTGCTGCTCGACCGAAGAAAAGGTCGCCAGTTGGACCGCGTAATCGGCGGAGTCCACAGGGTTCAACGGATCCTGGTTCTGCATCTGTACTGTCAGCATCCGCAAGAAGGTTTCGAAGTCGGAACTGAGCGGATCGGCTTGCTTGCCGGCGGCGACGGTTGTCTCGGCGCCAAAGGCGGGCGGGGGGGCTTGGGTGATGTCCATCGGCGTCCTTTACAGTCGCAGGTCCAGGCCGTCCTGCGGCCTGGATATCGGTGTATCGCCGGCCGGCATGTCGGCGGCCGGGCCCGGTGAGGTTTCCACGGTGTCGGCATGACTGTCGGCGACCGATTGTCCGGTGCCACGCCGGTTTTCACCGAAGTTGAAGCTGGTGTTGTCGTAGCCCATCGCCGCAAGCTCGCGGCCAAGCTGATCGATGTTGCGGCGGAGCAGATCGAGCGTTTCCGGCCGCTCTGCCGAAATGGTGAGGATCATCGCCCCCTGCTCTGACGGTTGAAAATGCAGGCGCACGCGGCCCAGCTCTTCGGGGTTGAGACGCAGCTCCATCTGCCCGTCGCGAGCCTGCACGATCACGTCCATCACTTGCCGGATCACTGCCCCGGCATGGGGGCCTGCCGCGCTGGCCTGCTGGACCGGCATCGGCGGCACGGCGGCGCTGCGCGATTCGGCGACGGCAAAAGGCCCGGGATCGAGGTCAGATTCCGATGTGCGAACGTCCGATGAAACCGGCACGGTTTGGGCCGGGGCGAACCTCTTGGCATCGAGTCTCGGCACCGGGCTCGACATCTTTGAGCCTTGAAAACCGGTGGCGCGTGCCGCATCCGCGGCCTCGGGACGACGCGGCTCGATCAGATCGCGCAGGGTGTGCGGGGTGGAAAACGCCTCGGCCGGCGGAGCGGCGGAATGACCCGAGCCCGGCAGGCCGGAGACGGTCAACGGCGCGGAAATCGCCTTGGCCGATGCGGACCCAGATTGAAACTTCTCTGTACCGCCCGGATGCACAGCGCGCTTCGTGTCGCTGCGTGTTGTTGGCGATGTTGGACCGTCCCGCCGGGCCGAGGGATATACACCGGACTCCCGCCGCCGCGCCGGCCCTGCATCCGGGGGGTCTATACCGTGTGTCGGCGCGGCACCGGGCACAGGCGGCGCCGAGGCAGACCGATCCGGACGCGGCCGAAGTGACTGTGCGGCTCTACCATTTTCGGACTGTGCAAAAAGCCGACCGGACGGGACAAGCATCCGCGAGTCTTCCGCTCGACTCACCACACCGGGCGTCGTCGAAGGAGACGGTTCGGCCACGGGACGCGCATCGCTTGCCGTTGCGGATGGCTTGGCCGGTTGCGCTTGGGGTAAGGGGGGCCAGCGGTGCATTTCCGCACCGGCGGACGGACCCGAACCGGCGGTCGGTCCTTGCGCTTTCGGAAGGTCAGGCACTGGTGCGGTCGTCACCGTTTCGGTGACCAACGACCGTCCGGCGGGCAACGGCATCTCCGGCGGGTCGCTGCGCTTTTCCGCCCTCCGCATCGCGGACATTTGTTGCGCTCCGGGCCCTGCCGACGCGCGGTCGCCGGCGATCTTCCGTGGAGCGCGCGTCGCACCTTCGGCGCTCAAGGTCGCTCCGGAGTGTTGATCCGCCAGTGCCGGAACGGATGATTGAACGTGCGATGGATGCACCGGGCCTGTTGCAGTGGCGATTGATGCGTGCCGCGCGACTGAAAAAAACACCGCACTCTGTTTTCCGATGGATGTGTCACGAACGTCCGGGTTGCTGACGCGCGCAGGGTATGCGGCCGCCATCGTGTGGGCGGTCCTTGAACCGGCGACAGGGTCTGTGACGCTGTCGCCGGATGGATCGTGGTTACCGGTGACTTTGCGGCTTTGCCGCTCCAACTGCCCGGGAAAATCCGAAACTTTTGCATGCAAGGAGGTCTCGAACGCCTTACCCGCCTGGACCTCAACGCCGAACGTGCCGTTTTTACGGGTGACAGTAGGTTCGGGATATCTTGCCTCTGTTTCGCCCGTTGGCGCGACGAATTCCGCGCCCACACGCAGTTCAACGGGCGTTCCCTCGCGGTGCCCGGATTCCGGTATTGGCTCCGAAACCCCGGGGGTGCCGGGCACAGCCCGCTGCGGTTCCAGATCGGCTGCGGAGCCGAGACGCGCGGCAGTAGCTGCGTCCAAGCGCGGCTTGGGTGCCGGGTGGTTTCGGACAACGACGGCCGACTCCTGCAAAGCCGAAGTGCCATGCCGTGTCGCCTGTCCAGGAGGCGCGGCAAGCGGCGGCGTTTCGGTCGCACGCGACGCAGTGCGCGACGATCCGGCCGCCCTGTCGTCTTCGGCTTTTGTATCCAGACCGTGCGACCGTTCCGCGACAGGCGCGACACCGCCAACAAAGTCCGGTGTTTCCGGTCGCACCGGGAGAGCGGCATCATCGTCCGACCGGATGGAGGGCGGACGCGAGCGGCTTGACGCCTCCGCCCTGTTCGGCACGTCCTGGCGCGTCCTCGCACTTGGCAGAGGTGGCTTGGCATAGGGTGACGCCGGTCGGCGCGTTTTCGATGCATGGTCCGGTTCGGCAAACGCCGCCGATATCCGCTCGCCTTGCCCTGCCGACGGGGCGAAAGACGTGTCGGCCCGACCGGCCGCTTCGTCCGCAACCGGCGGTATCATGCTTTGATTGCCGGAGCGCTCCGGTATACGCCGAGAGATCACAGCGATCGCGTCCTCCGACGATCCGTCGATGGTCGGAGCCGGGCCATCGGGTCGGTGCGTGACCGGTGTTTTGTCGTCAGGCAGATCGGACTCTTCGGTGCGGTGCGGGTCTGCTTCCGTGTTCGTGGAACGGCCCGACGTCTCGGTTTGGGATGCCTCGGACTCCGCGTCATGCGTGCCGGTTCCGTCTGAATCGGCCCCACGCTTCGGCTCGAGCGATGCAATCACCGCCGAAAAATCCGTGCGCGGGACGTCCGTGGTGCCGACCGTCAGGCGGGGGGCCTGTGGTGTGCGAACGACGGATCCAAGCTGTTCGATCATGGTGCCTCCGGGAATTCTTCCGTTGGCCTTGTCTAACCCGCCGATCCTTACCGGTTCTTTACCGTCTGAATGGCACCTTTCGGAAAGTGACTCGAATTGGAGCGACCCGATGACCATTTCCCTGCCGGTCCAACCCGGCATTCCGGCGACGCCGCGCGATCACGCGCTTTTCGATGCTGCCAAGGAGCTTGAAACCAGTTTCCTGTCGGAAATGCTGAAGGCTTCCGGGCTCGGCAAGCCCTCGGGCAGTTTCGGCGGCGGTATCGGGGAAGAGCAATTTGCGTCCTTTCTCGTCGACCAGCACGCCCGCGCGCTGGTCGACCGTGGCGGCATCGGGCTGGCCGAATCGCTGTTTAACTCGCTGAAGGAACGCGAAAATGACTGATACCGACCCGCAAGACCTACTCGATTCCCTTTCCAGCCTCCTGGAGGAGGAACGCAACGCGCTGCTTTCCGGCGCGCTCGAGGACGTCGCAGACATCCTGGAGCGCAAGGAACGGCTGATCGACGCGCTGGCGGCGCAGGATCTGCACGACCGCCCCGCGCTTGAACAATTGCACGCCAGCCTGAGCCGAAACCAGCAGCTTTACGACCGGGCGCTCGAGGGAATCCGCAGCGTCTCGACCCGGCTCAGCGCGCTGCGGCGGTTGCGCAAGACGCTGGAAACCTACGACAGCATGGGTCGCAAGACCGATATCGCGGAACCGCCCGCGCAACGGCTGGAGCGCCGCGCCTGATGCGATTTATGTCAAATGCCACGTACGGGACCGGGCGAAATTAGCATTCCGTTAGGACCGGTTGGTTCAAGGTGACGGTGCGTCCGATAAGGGCGGCGCGGTGGCGGAAGGCCCGTACCTGCAAATGTCAGAATGACCCTTTGCCGCTGCAACGCGGCGATCTTGAAACCCGGCGCAAAGCGCCAGAAGACCTTAAGGATCACCAAGACATGGCGACTTTCCACGCGCCGCCGTGATGTCCATCACCGCCAGCGACCTTTTTCCGTTTGATGATGACTGGCGCGACATTGCTGTCGGCCTTCATATTCACCACCTCATTTTCCCACCCGGGACGAGCGATAGCAGTTGCGGCGTTACCGTTGCCTTAACGATTCAAAATGTTCCGTAAAAATCCGCGATCGGCCCGGTCATTGCCGGGATAGAGTTCCCCAGACGGAAACGTGGTCAAAATATCCCACATCGGCGGCGGCCATCCCGCGTCATGATGGACAGGCCGCGTCAAAGTGCGTAGCACGGTGTAGAAGCTCGATGACCTTGTGGAACCGCTAAAGATGCCCGCCAGACCCTCCGTGATCCGTGGCGCCAAAGGATCGGTTGCCCGTGCCTGCCTGCTCGGACTGTTCGCCACCGGTGCGCTGGTGGCCATGCCGCACCGCGCCGAGGCGCAAAGCCAGACGAATTACAACCTCTACGGCGTGCCCGGCCTGATCGACATGCCTTCGGCAGGGGTCGCCCCCGATTCCGAGATCGGCACGACCATCTCTCGCTTCGGCAACAACACACGCACGACGCTGACCTTCCAGATCACGCCCCGGCTGTCTGGCAGCTTCCGATATTCGGCCATCGACAATTTCGACACCGTGGCATCGGTCGATGGCGTCTACTACGACCGCAGCTTCGATATGCGTTTCCAGCTTCTGACCGAAGGGCTGTACCGCCCGTCACTGGTCGTCGGCTTTCAGGATTTCATCGGCACCGGGCTTTACGGCGGCGAATACCTCGTGGCCACCAAGACCGTTGCGCCGGGCCTCACGGTCACCGGTGGTCTGGGCTGGGGCCGGCTCGCCAGCCGCAACGCCTTTGCATCGACCGGAACCCGCCCCGAGGAACTGCTGGGCGAAGGGGGTCTGCCGACCTATGACCGCTGGTTCCGCGGCGACGTCGCGGCCTTTGGCGGGGTCAGCTATTCGCCCAACGACCGCTGGACCTTCAAGGCCGAGTATTCCTCGGACAATTACGACCAGGAACGGCGGATCGGCGAGTTCGACGGCACCTCGCCCTGGAATTTCGGGCTCGATTATCATTTCGAGAACGGGTCGCAGCTGTCGCTGTATTCGGCTTACGGAACCGAGGTCGGGGCGCAGCTCACGCTGGTCCTGAACCCGCGCAAGGCGGCCGTTCCGGGCGGGCTGGACCCGGCGCCGCTGCCGGTCGACGTGCGCCCCCGCGGCAGCGCGGCGGACCTGGGCTGGACCACCGACCCGACCGCCGTGCCGTCGTCGAAGGTCGCGCTGTCGGAGGCGCTGGAGCAGGAAGGGCTTAAGCTCGAAGGCCTGGAACTGACGGCGCAACGCGCAACGCTGCGCCTGAAGAACAACCGCTACTATGCCGTGTCGCAGGCCGTGGGACGCGCCGCCCGCGCGATGACACGAAACCTGCCCGCCTCGGTCGAGGAGTTCGTGATCGTCCCGACGGAAAACGGCATGGCCCTGTCGGCCGTGACGATGCGGCGCAGCGATCTGGAGGCGCTGGAGAACGAGGCGGCGACGGAGATGTTCGCGCGGACGCGGTTCACCGACGGCATCGCCGCGGTTCCACCGGTCGAGCCCGGCCTCTATCCGGATTTCACCTGGTCGCTGTCGCCCTACGTGGCGCTCAGCGTCTTCGACCCCGACAATCCGCTGCGCGCCGACGGCGGCCTGCGCCTGCGCGGCAACCTGCGGCTGAGCCCGGGGATCATCGTGTCCGGCTCGGTCACCAAGAAACTGACCGGCAACCTCGATTCGGTCGAACGCGAGGACGAATCGAGCCTGCCGCTGGTGCGCACCCAGTATGCCGAGTTCAGCCGCCAGGGCGATCCCGCGATCGAGCACCTGACCCTCGCGGCCTACGGTCGGCCGGCCAAGGATTTCTACTCGCGCCTGACCGTCGGTTATCTTGAAAAGATGTACGCCGGCGCCTCGGCCGAGCTGCTGTGGAAACCGGTGAACAGCCGGCTCGCCCTCGGGGCAGAGCTCAACTACGTGCAGCTGCGCGATTACGACCAGCTTTTCGGCGTGCAGAGCATGGTCACCACCGACCCGGTTTCGGGTGTGCAGCGCGAGATTCCCAACCTCAACGGTCACCTGTCGGCCTATTACGACTTCGGCAACGGCTTCCACGGTCAGCTGGACGTGGGCCGCTACCTGGCCGGTGATTACGGCGCCACGATCACGGTCGACCGCGAATTCGCCAACGGCTGGAAAGTCGGGGCCTATGCCACCGTCACCGACGTGCCGTTCGAGGATTTCGGCGAAGGGTCCTTCGACAAGGGCATCCGCGTCAGCGTGCCGCTGGGCTGGGCCCTGGGCACCGCGACCAAGCGGGTGAACTCCGTCAGCATCAAGTCCCTGACACGGGACGGCGGCGCGCGGCTGGACGTCGACGGGCGGCTCTATGACCAGGTCCGCAACAGTCACCGCCCGGAAATGGCGAAAACCTGGGGGAGATTCTGGAGATGAGCCTGCGCAAACGTGCGATGGCCGCCGCGCTGGTCGGCGCCCTTCCCCTGCTTGCCGCCTGCGGCAGCAACACGGGCGAAAGAAACCCGACGGAGATCCTGAGCCAGACGCTGCAGGCCGCAATCTCGGGCGGGCCCGAGGTTCAGCCGATCACGACGCAGCAGATCGCCACGGCGCTTGGTTCCACGACCGAGCCGATTGCGCTGGTGTCGCTGCTCGACAGGACAAACCAGGCGCTGGTGCTGCGCATCGAATCCAATGGCCCCTACGAGACCTTCGCCACGTCGTCCCGGCAAAGCCTCACCGTTCGGGGCGGCATGATCACCGCGACGCGCGGACTGGGCGGCGACCTGATGTCGTCCGAGGCCGAGCCGCTTCTGGCGCTGATCCAGGCGGGCCGCGGCGGGACTGTGCCCTACGTGACGCGCTACCTGACCGGCGACGACCAGACCGAGGTCTTCCGCTACACCTGTTCGGTTCGCGACGCCGGAACCGAGCGCGTGGCGGGCGGGGTGATCGACATTCAGGGGCGGAAACTGGCCGTGGTCTGCACCGGAACCGGACCGTCGTTCGAGAACGCCTTCGTGATCGACCGGTCGGGCCAAATTCTCAAGGCAACGCAGTACCTTGGGGATTTTCTGGGCCGGGTATCGATCCAGATGCTGCGGAGATAGCGCGCCCGCGCCGTGCGGTCAGTGCAGCGAGATGCGCTTGAAGATCGTCGCGAACATCAGCTTCACATCGCTGCACAGCGTCCGCTTCGGCGCATAGATCAGGTCGAGCCGCGCCTTGCGGGGCACGCAGCGGCGGCAATAGACCGCTTCGGTCTGTGCCGCCGTCCTGCAGGGTGCAAGCAGCGCCTCTTCGCGGCGGTGAAAAGCCAGCGTGGCCATGCCGGTGATGCCCGGACGCGCCTTCAGGACCTGGGCATAGAGCCCGGGAAACATCTCGACATACCGGCGCAGCGGCGGGCGCGGACCGACAAAACTGATGTCGCCCCGCAGGATGTTCCAAAGCTGCGGCAACTCGTCCAGCCGGTACCGCCGCAGAACGCGGCCCGTTCGGGTCACCCGGTCGGCCTTGTCTCCGCCCGAAACGCCGCTGTCGACGCCCGCGGGTTTCATGGTGCGGAATTTCCACAACAAAAAGCCCTGATCCGGTGTTTTCATCCTCTCGGCACGGTATAGGATCGGCCGTCCGTCCCGCAGCAGGATCGCCAGCGCCACCCCGGCGATCAGCGGAGCCAGAAGGATCGTCAGACCGATGGCAACGAGCACATCGAAGATCCGTTTTGACGGTGTCACCCGCGTCCGCTCCATCTTTGCCAATCCGCCACCAGCCAGGATGAATCCGAGCTATGGTCCGGCATCGGGCATACCTCTGCCAGCCGGGCGGTGTCCAGCGCCACGCGCCGCAGGGCGCCATCGGGGGCCGGACGCCAGCGCAGGTCCCGCCCCGCAGCCCTCACGATATCGGCCATCGCCGTGACCCGCGGCGCCGCGACATTGTAGACGCGGTGCAACCGGCTCCGCGGCAGGGTGCACAACACCTCCAGTACCTTCGCCAGATCGCCGGGCGCGATATAGCTGCGATCGGGCCCGTGGCCGTCGGGAAACCGGTCCAGGGTCACGGGCCCGTCCCGGCCCATGGCCGCGAACAGGCTTTCCGCGCCGGCCACATTGCCGATGCGCAGGATCACCGGCACCGGTCCGTCATCCTCTGGCGGCGGGCGCAACACCGTTTCCATATCGGCTTTTGCGGCGCCATAGGGCGACGCGGGCGCCGGCGTATCCTCTTCATGCAGCGGCCGGTCGCTCGGGCCGTAGATCGCCGCGCTGGAACAATGCAGCACCCGATTCGCCCCCAATCTTCGGCCAAGTTCCATCGCGGCCAGGGCAAGTCCGGAATTGTCCGATAAAGGCGTGCCATGCGCCGGAGTGACACCCCAAAGCGCCACGACCGCATCGACCCGTGGCAGCACGTCGGTCGGCTGTCCCACCGACCAGCCCAACCCGACGCTGCCGTCCCGGCTGACGGGATGGATGGCTAGGCGGGGCGCCGCCTGCACCCCGAACACCGCGCAAATCATGTTGCCAAGTTTGCCGTTTGCCCCCAGAACCAAAGCACGGACAGGGTGCGGTTTCTGAGCCACGTGTCAGGTATCCCTACCGAAAAAAATTTGCTTCTGCCCTGTCTATCATCGCGGCCGCAGGCTAGAAAGCTGAAGTCGAGTGTCTTTCTCTGGGGGAGAGCCATGAATTACCGGACCCGCTTTGGCGCGTTCTGCGCCGTTTTGCTTTTTGTTGCAGCCTGCAGCCTGCCCCGCGGTGCGGCTTTGCAATCGGAAGTCCTGCAGGAAGCACGGTCCGACACTCCGACATTCCAGGTCGTCGCGGTCACCCGTGCCAACATGCCCGCGGTATCACGCTGGCCAACCACCGGGAATCACAGGCATTTCCGCTGGCTGAACGCCACCGGCGGGTCATCCTCTTCGGTCATCCAGACCGGCGACAAGGTCGACGTGGTGATCTGGGACAGCCAGGAAAATTCGCTTCTGACCAACCCGTCCCAAAAGGCCACCACGCTCAGCGGCGTCGAGGTCGGCCCCAACGGCGCAATATTTCTGCCCTACGTCAACGAAGTTTTCGTTCGTGGACTCACTCCCGCGAGCGCCCGCGCGCGAATCCAGTCGCAGCTCGAATCCATCGCGCCCTCTGCGCAGGTGCAGCTGAGCCTTGTGCAAGGGCTGGGCAACTCCGTCGACCTCGTGGCCGGTGTCGCCAGCCCCGGCAATTTTCCGCTGCCGTCACGCAACTATTCGATCATGTCTCTGCTTGCCGCAGGCGGCGGTGTGTCTCCCAGTCTGCGCAATCCGGTGGTGCGGCTGAACCGCGGCGGCGCGACCTATGAAATTCCCGCCGCCGATCTTTATGAATCCGGGGCCCGCAACACCACGCTTCAGCCGCGCGACACCGTCATCGTCGAAGAGGACGACCGCAGCTTCATCGCGCTCGGGGCCTCGGGCACCGAAGACCTGATCTATTTCCCCAAGCAGCATGTCACTGCGCTGGAGGCGATTTCGCTCATGGGCGGGCTGTCGGACAGCCGCGCCGATCCCAAGGGCGTTCTGGTGCTGCGTGAATAC
>Ga0114903_1000170_pt1 | contig 45458 bp, 41 predicted proteins | sample MalvirDeepMed_s2_FD_87289 | JGI IMG/M metagenome (GOLD analysis project Ga0114903, IMG submission 87289) | Marine viral communities from the Global Malaspina Expedition - Malaspina viral metaG DeepMed_s2 | ecosystem: Environmental > Aquatic > Marine > Oceanic | place: Mediterranean Sea...
CCAAAATGGCGGGAAACAGGCAAAAAATATACAAATAACGGGGAAATAACGTCTGAAATTCGAGATTTCTGCTGCTTTGAAACAACATCGGCAAAAATTAGCAGTTATTCAGACCTTCCTTAACAATCTATTGCAGACCTTATTTACAGCACAATTTCAAAACACGGATCATCACTATGAAATTGCTGAACACCTTCCCAAGGCTCCATTTGCTGGCAGCCGGATCCCTGACCTTTATCCTGGGTCTGGGTTTCGTGTTTACCGCCAGCACGCCAGCCGAAGCGCGACGCATGTCTCTGGAAATGGATCTGGAGACTTCGCAGGTACAACCGCGCGCAGATGCAGACAAAGCGCTGGCTGACGAGAGCGAAGCTGATCCCTCATCCATCGAAACCGATCTGGCTGATATCGCTCCAACCGGGGATGCAGGTGCTGAAGACACGCTGACATCGCTCGCGGAAGATCCTGAACCGGTGATCGATTGGCAGGAGTTCAAAATCCGCAGCGGCGACAATCTCGCCAGCCTCTTCGACCGGGCGGGCATCAGCTACGGCACACTGCTGACCATCCTCCGTGGCGAGGGTGAGGCCAAAAAACTCGAAAAGATCTACGCCGGTGAAACCATCGCTTTCGGGCGTATTGATGGAGAGCTTTCTGAAATTCGTCTGACCCGGGATCGGCTCAACTCTCTGCGGATCATCCCTACCGAAAACGGCTATAAAGGCGAAACCGTAACCGTAGAGCCTGAAATCCGCCGGGCGTTTGCCGCCGGCATCATCGAAGACTCACTGTACCTGGCTGCCAAAGATGCTGGTATGACCGACAAGCTCACGATGGAGCTGGCCGGAATTTATGGTTGGGACATCGACTTTGTATACGACATTCGCAAAGGCGACCGCTTCGAAGTTGTGTACGAAGAGCTGTATGTCGATGGAGAGAAAATCGACACTGGCCGAATCATTTCGGCGTCGTTCACCAATCGCGGTGAAGACATCGTCGCTCTGCTGTACGACAACGAAGCCGGCGAAAGCGACTATTACACGCCTGAAGGCAAGAGCATGCGCAAGGCGTTTCTGCGCACGCCGATCAATGCGCGCGTCTCTTCACCGTTCAACCTGCAGCGTCGCCACCCGGTACTCAACGTAGTGCGCCCTCACGAAGGCACTGATTATGCGGCCCCCACTGGCACTCCTATCAAGTCTGCGGGCGCGGGACGGGTTCGATTTGCGGGATGGAAGGGAGGCTACGGCCGCACGGTGATTGTCGGTCACGGCGACAATATCTCTACTCTTTATGCCCATATGAGCAGATTAGGACCAGGTATCCGCAATGGGGTCAAAGTGAAGCAGGGCCAGACCATCGGATACGTTGGGAAAACAGGCATGGTCACCGGGGCACATCTTCACTACGAGTTCCGGGTCAACGGTTCTCCGAGGAATTCACGGACGGTTTCTCTGCCGGACGCAAAGCCAGTTCCCAATCAGGAAATGGGGCGCTTCAAATCCGCCGTCGACACTGCCCTGAACGAGATGAAGGCTGAGCGGGATAGAGCGAACCATATGACTCTGGCACGCGGCGAATGACCACCGACAACAGGCCGTATATCGGCCTGATGTCTGGCACCAGCATGGACGGCATTGATGCCGTCCTTGCGCGTTTTGAAGGTCAAAAAACAGAGATACTGGCAACCCATAGTCACCCTATCCCCTCTGCGATTCGCCAGCAGCTCTATCAGCTGAGTCAGAACCAGGGAGCGCCGGACCAACTAGGGCAAGCCGATGCACTGGTTGGAGACCTGTTTGCAGACGCTGCCCTGAAACTTGTTGAGCGAGCGGGAATTTCGCCCACGGAAGTGGCCGCCATCGGCAGCCACGGCCAAACCGTTCGCCATCAGCCCAGTGGCGCGTCTCGTTTTACGCTTCAATTGGGTGATCCTAACCGGATCGCCGAGCGCACCGGCATAACCACCGTCGCTGATTTTCGCCGCCGCGATATGGCGGCCGGTGGCGAAGGCGCTCCCCTGGCGCCAGCATTTCACTATGCCATGTTCGCCCATGAGACGCAGAATCGCTGCGTCTTGAACCTGGGGGGCATTGCCAACATTACCTGGCTGCCAGCCGGTTGCGACCCGGACCGGGTCATCGGCTTCGACACTGGACCGGCCAATGGTCTTATGGACATCTGGGTGGAGGAATGTCTGGGACAGACCCTCGACACAGATGGCCGCTGGGCAGAATCTGGCATCATTCATACTGAGCTGCTGGATGCTCTAATGGAAGAACCTTACTTGCGGCTGCCCTACCCCAAAAGTACTGGCAAGGAGCTGTTCAACCTTGCCTGGCTACGCAACAAATTGATGTCCTTCCCGGGTGCAGCAGACAACGCAATACAACGCACGCTTCTTGAACTGACGGTAAAGTCTATTTGCCTTCAGCTCCCATCGAAGGACATGACGGTCTACGCCTGCGGCGGCGGTACAAGGAATGCCGCACTAATGAGAGCGCTGGGACAGGCGCTTGAAGGCGTGAGAGTGACAACCACAGCGGAGATGGGTGTAGACCCGCAATGGGTCGAGGGGGCAGCGTTTGCGTGGCTCGCCCGGCAGACCCTGCACGGCATGGCCGGCAATCTGAGCTCTGTCACGGGGGCGCAAGGTCCGCGCGTATTGGGAGCAGTCTGGCCCGGTCGTTGACACTTTCTATCAGAATGCCGGGCTCGTCTTCGTTCTATTCCTTCAAAAACCTTTCCTGAAAAACGACGCGACTGTCGATACGACTACTACTTATTTGAGACGACTACTGGAGCATCGCGCCGAGTGAGCAGCTCATCGGCTGCCTCAAATGGAGAAGGATGAGCCGCATCCGCAAGTGGACGAAGCGTTGGGGTTGTTCACCACGAACTGAGAGCCCTGCAAACCTTCCTGATAGTCCACAGTCGCACCCACCAGGTACTGATAACTCATTGGATCAACCAGCAGCGACACGCCATCTTTTTCGATGACGGTGTCTTCATCATCCTGATTCTCATCGAATGAGAAGCCGTACTGGAAGCCCGAGCATCCGCCGCCGGTGACGAAGACGCGCAATTTCAGCTGGTCGTTTTCTTCTTCCTCGACCAGTTCCCTAACTTTGGCAACGGCGCTGTCACTTAAGAACAGCGGCGTTGCAATCTGCTGCTGGACGACGCTCAAGGCTGCCTCCAAAAAGAGAAAATCGCACAATGCATTCGGCGGCATTATGGGATTCCTGAGTAAAACAATCAACTATTGCCCAAACTGGCAACCCGCCAGTCCAGTCGGCGGGGTCATGGATCAGGAGGTCTGAAGCTCGGCTTTGGAGCCACTCGCTTTAGGGCCTTCTGCCTTCGCCGACAACTTTTCGTCGTCTTCTCTGGGTGGACCTTTGCGCCGATCACCCGCTTTATCAACCAACTCGCTACCCTGTTTCTCATCGGCACTGGCTGGCGAGCCTTCCTTTATCTCTTCCGCCTGGAACAGCATCTGGCCGTTCACTTGCGCACCCATCGCCATCTGGATTACCCGGTAATGAACGTTGCCGGTAACCGAAGCGTTTTCAGCCAGCTCGAGGTGTTGTCCGGCGTAGACATCGCCGTGAACCTTGCCATTGATGATCACGTGGGGCGCTGTGATGTTGCCATGCACCTCGCCCACTTCGGAAATCCGCACTACGGCGTCAGCATTGTCCTCAGCCCGCACTTCGCCGGCGATTTTACCGTCCACATGCAGGCCACCACTAAAGCGAACGTCGCCAGTAATCGAGGTGCGTGAAGAAATAAGGGTGTCGTACTGCCCAGGGGCTCGCCGTGGTTTCTGCTTCTTTCGACCCATCATGGTGAGTGCTCCGTAACTATCGGCCAATCAAATGATCGATCCACCTTGGCTCGCTTGCCGCCTGACTCCCGGGCGATCACTTTGATTTCAAGAGGCTCGAAGCCCTCAGGCAAAATCAAAGTGCCATCAATTTCCTGAAAATAGCGGAACCGAAAGCGGGTATCGGTCTTCTGTGTTTCGGGGGACAACTGCTCAAGTGGAATCGTTTTCGCCTGGTCACCTTCCATGCCGATCACTTCCAGATCGACATTCCCCGACACGTAACGCTGGTTGCCACCAATCTGCACCAACATCAACTTGAACCCGTAGCCGGGAAGGATTGCTGAAGGCTGGACATCCAGCTCGGCAACCTGCAAACCCTTTTCCGTTTCAGAGGGGGCCATGATGCTGCGATAGAAAGCCAGATCGTTCTGCTGCTTTACGATCTGTTTTTCCAACTCCGCCATGGTTTTTCGGGCTTCCGTCAGCGCGCTGCGGTCAATAGCCCGACCTCTTTCCAGAAGGATCGCCTGCTGGCGTGCTTCGGTGTAATCAGCCCGCAGAGACTCCAGCTCGGCACGCAGCTGCTTTCGTGTTTCCAGGCCTGCCTTCAGGTTGATGCCTGCTTCCCCACTACCCACAGCATAGCCAATACCGGCACAAACGATAGAAAAGGCCAGAAGAATGATGGACCGACGCAGGCGATAGCCTGGCCGGTGCCGGATAATCACATACTCTTCGCTGGGTTTACGCTCGCCTTCCAAGGTCAGCTGTCCTCAAGGCAACATGGCTGGAGCCTGGAGGCCGCAGCGCTCATCCAAATCGAACATAATGTTCATATTCTGAATAGCCTGGCCTGCAGCACCTTTCACGAGATTGTCGATGACGGATGAAATCACGACCACGTCGTTGGACTCCTGGCGGTGCAACGCCATCCGGCAAACGTTACCGCCGCGCACGCTGCGGGTTTCCGGATGGGAGCCGAACGGCATGACGTCAACAAACGGCTCATCGGCATAACGTGTTTCATAGAGAGCCTGCAGCCGATCAAAGTCCGAAGGATTTTTGAGCCTGGCGTAGAGGGTCGCCTCGATACCACGGATCATTGGCAGCAGGTGAGGAACAAAGGTCAGGCCGACGATGCCTTCTGCCGCCTCGCTCAGTCCCTGACGAATTTCGGGCAGGTGACGATGACCAGACGCGCCGTAAGCTTTGAAGCTCTCGCCGATCTCACCATGTAGCATGCCGGTTTTAGCCTGGCGCCCTGCCCCGCTGGCCCCTGACTTGGCATCCGCGACCAGAAATCCGGGCTCTATCAGGTTTTCTTCAAGCAATGGCAGGAACCCAAGTTGAACCGCAGTGGGGTAGCAGCCGGGGTTGGCCACCAGCTGAGCTTCGCGAATCTGCTCCCGGTAGCGCTCCGGCAGGCCGTAGACCGCTTTCTCGTTCCAGTCAGGGCAAGAATGCTCCATGCCGTACCACTGCCTGAATACATCGAGATCCCGAAGCCGGAAATCAGCGGAAAGATCGACAATACGCGTACCTTTGGCCGCCAGCTCCGGCACCTGGGCCATGGCAACACCGTGTGGCGTGGCATAGAACACTACATCACACTGGGCCAACCGCTCGGTGTCGGGTGCGGTAAACTCGAGATCGTAGTGGCCGCGCAGGTTGGGATAGAGGTCGCTGACGGCGACGCCCGCTTCGGATCGAGAAGTGATCAACTCGACACGAGCTTCGGGATGCGTTGCGAGCAAACGCAACAACTCTACTCCGGTATAACCTGTTCCTCCGACAACACCGATCCTGATCACAAAGCACTCCTGACTGTACATGTTCGTGGCCTGCGCGCGGACTTGTCTGATGGCAGCGCGCGGGGGGCACAGTCTACCATGAGAGATGGCGACGGAAACGAAACACCGACTTCGCATTCCGTCTCGGCTCCCGCTCAGGCAGTATTGCCGAACAGGCCTCTTTCCCGAATCACGCACGCGTGGCGAAGCGCGTTTGGCAAAGAGAGTTGTGCCGACAAGCGACACGAACTGACTTAATCTCTGGCCCAGGCGATCCATGTCCAATGCTCAAGTTCTTCCAGAAGGCATCTGAAACATTTCCTGACATGATTCGTCGGCGCCTGACTGGCGTGGATACTTTGCCGCAGCTTGCGCTTCTGGGCCTGCTATCGGGCATACTCACCGGCGGCGTTATTCTTCTGTTCCGATTCCTGGTCGAGTGGCCACTGGCTCACCTGCTGCCCGGCGGCAACACCGAGGCATTCGAGCAACTGGACCTGCTGACCCGCTCTTTGATTCCGCTGGCCGGCGCACTCATGCTGGGATTACTTCTGCATCGGGTCGCCTCCCATCTGCGCCGGGTGGGGGTGGTCCACGTGATGGAACGGCTGAACTACCACCAGGGGTACATTCCTTTTCGCAGTGCGCTAATGCAGTTTGCTGTGGGAATGATCACCCTGATGACAGGCCAGTCGGCGGGTCGAGAGGGCCCTGCCGTGCATTTGGGAGCCGCGTTTTCAAGCCTTATGGGTCAATGGATGCGGCTTCCCAACACCAGCATCCGCACGCTTGTCGCCTGCGGCTGTGCAGGGGCCATTTCTGCCTCGTTCAATACGCCAATCGCCGGCGTCATCTTCGCGATGGAAGTGGTGATGATGGAGTACACCATCGCTGGGTTCACGCCAATCATTCTGGCGGCCGTCAGCGCGGCGGTCGTTTCCCAAGCGGTTTATGGCTCCGAGCCGGCATTTGATGTACCGGTGCTGATGCTGAATTCGCTGGTCGAACTGCCCTTCATCGTGGGTACAGCGATTGTGATTGGGATTGCTGCGGCCAGCTTTATTCATCTGATTCAATGGGCTTCCCGCTTCAATGAGCGCCCGGTGCTGTTGCGGATGACGGCGGCAGGCCTGGTCATGGTGCCTTTTGCCATCGCAATTCCCGAAGTAATGGGTATCGGTTACGACACGGTTTCCGCGACCATTACCGACAGGCTGCCGCTGTACTTACTGGTGGGCGTGGGCATTGCAAAACTGGTGGTCACTGCGCTGACCATTGGCCTGGGCATGCCAAGCGGACTGATCGGTCCGACGATTTTTATCGGCGCAACGCTCGGCGGAGCCATGGGTATCGTCGGGGAATATCTGATGCCTCAGCAGGCCTCGAGCATGGGGCTCTACGCTGTTCTGGGGATGGGCGCAATGATGGGTGCGGTGCTACAGGCCCCTTTGGCGGCCCTGATGGCAGTGATCGAGCTGACCCGGAACTCACACATGATTCTGCCGGCGATGCTGATCATTACCGTCGCCAGCCTGGTCACCAGCGAGGTCTTTGGCAAGCGCTCGGTCTTTCACTTCATGCTCCAGGTGCAGGGGCTGAAATATCAGAATTCTCCGGTGGTTCAGGCGCTGCGCCGGACATCGGTGATCAATATCATGGACAAGAATTTCCTTCGGACTCAACGTCATCTGACCATTGCGGAAGCCGACCTGCTTCTGAAATCCCAGCCCAAGTGGCTGCTCGTGGATGGTTCCAAGGGTCCGATTACCCTGATGCCGGCTTCAGACCTTGTAAGATTTCTGGAAACCCAGCGCGAGAAAGCCGCCGAGGGTTTAAAGGAAATGCCGGAACAGATTGATCTGGTCGAGGTCCCGGCCAACCGGCGGGATGTCGCCCCCGTGACCTATCAGGCCACTCTGGAAGAGGCACTTCAGACCTTCGACAGTCATCAGGCGCAGGCGCTCTATGTTCAGATGCCTATGGCACGCTCCATACAACGAATCTACGGCGTGGTGCTCCAGAGTGACATTGAAAGCCACTATCAGTATCAGCGCGTGTAGCCACGACCAGCACCAGCGCGAGTAGTCACGGCGCGTGAACCTTATTGCTGTCAAAACGATTGTTCAGCGTATTCAGCATGAGAATGCGCAACGCAGAACCAAGGAGATTGCATTTTGCTTTGGGTAAAAGCCTTTCACGTCATCGCCATGGTGTGCTGGTTCGCAGCGATTTTTTATCTGCCAAGGTTGTTCGTCTATCACGCTGCCTGCGAGGACCAGCCTGGTCGAGAACGTTTCAAGGTGATGGAGCGTAAGCTTTATCGGGGCATTATGAATCCGTCGATGGTCGCGACGGTGGTGCTGGGTTTCTGGCTGATCAGCTACAGCCCTCAGGCCTATTTCAGCCAGGGCTGGATGCATGCGAAGCTGTTTCTGGTCGCCCTGCTCATTGGGTACCATTTCTACTGCGGACATCTGCTGAAAGTGTTCCGGGACGATGCCAACACTCGCAGTCATGTTTTCTATCGCTGGTTCAACGAACTGCCAGTCTTCATCCTGGTCGCCGTGGTCATACTCGTTATCGTGCGTCCCTTCTGAGGCCCAGATTACGCTCGGACCCAGCGAATCATCCATCTTTGAGGAGCAAGGCTATCTCTTTCAACCGACGCCCCCAGATTCTGATTGTATCCGGCCTTGACCCGTCAGGCGGTGCCGGCATCCAGGCCGATATTCAGGCGGTGACCGCCCTCGGCGCTCATCCACTGCCTGTTCTCAGCTGCCTTACTGTGCAGGACACGCGCAACGTTTATGGCAGCGAAGCCGTATCGGCCGACCTGATTCGCCAGCAGCTGGAGTGCCTGGCGGCAGACACACCCATCGCCGCCATCAAAACCGGTGCGCTGGGCAATGCGGCGGTTGTTGACGTGCTGTGCGACTTCATTCAGTCCCGTGACTCAGTGCCACTGATTGTCGATCCGGTGATCAAAGCCGCTGGCGGCGGCGAACTGGCCGATCGTGAGCTGATTCATGCCATGCGAGGCCGGCTTTTCTCGCAGGCGACAGTCATCACGCCGAATGGCGAGGAATTAAAGCTGCTGGGAGAAAACGAAGACGAAGACCAGAGTGCTCGCAAACTCTTGGCAGCGGGCTGCCGCGCAGTGCTGGCCACCGGCGGGCATGGTCTTGGGGACGACATCATCAACACGCTGCATCTTAACGATGCAGATCCAAAGCAATGGCGAATCCCCCGTAAAGGCGGGGAATATCACGGTTCCGGTTGCACACTGGCGGCCGCCATCGCCGCTGGCTGTGGCGCGGGGCTGAGTCTGGAGGATGCGATCGCTGCCGCCCAGGCGTTTGTCAGCGATGCGATCGATCATGCCCTCCAGGTCGGCAGCGGACAGGCCGTGCCTGATCGGTTCCGGCGGGAGCGTTCGTGAGCGTAAAAGCGGCCCTTAGACCTGGACTTTATGCCATCACCGATAGCCAACTGCTGCCGCATGATCGCCTGCTACCGGCTATAGAAGCAGCGCTTCGAGGTGGCGCGACACTGGTGCAGTACCGTGACAAACATTCGCCGGAGAGCCTGCGCCTGAAGCAGGCGCAAAATCTGTTGAGCGCCTGCCGCAATGCCGGGGTGCCGCTTCTTATTAATGATGATATCGAACTGGCCAGGCGCGTTGGCGCCGATGGCGTTCATCTCGGGCAGACCGATCAGTCCCTGGCTGAAGGTCGCAGGCGGCTCGGGCAGGAGGCCGTCATCGGCATCACCTGTCATGGCGAGCTATCCCTGGCTGAGCAAGCCGCCGCCGGCGGAGCCAGTTATCTGGCCTTCGGTCGCTTCTTTGCATCCGGCACCAAACCCAACGCACCTCAGGCCGATCCGGCACTCCTGAGCCAGGCCCGGCGACTGCATCTGCCGGTGACCGCCATTGGCGGCATTACCCTTGAGAATGCGCCCCTCCTGCTCAAAAGCGGCGCCGATCTGCTCGCGGTGGTGGGCGGATTATTTTCCCAGCAGGCCTGCGACGCTGACATTGAGCATCGAGCCCGGCAGTTCGCTGAACTCATCGATCAATACCTTCAAAATCATCCGACTCACTCTGTTGGAGCTGAATCCTAATGACCACTTCTGAACAACTATTTGCTGAAGCCCAGAAATACATTCCCGGCGGCGTTAATTCACCGGTTCGCGCTTTCAAAAGCGTCGGCGGCCACCCCGTGTTCTTCAAACATGCCGAAGGCGCTTACCTTTACGACGAAGACGACCGCCGCTACATCGATTACATCGGTTCCTGGGGGCCGATGATCCTGGGCCACGGCGACGCCCGGATTAAACAGGCGCTGCACGCCCAGATCGACCTGGGGGTTGGTTACGGGGCTCCCACCTCTATCGAGACCGCGATGGCCAAGAAGGTCTGCGAGCTGGTGCCTTCACTGGATCTGGTGCGTATGGTCAATTCCGGCACTGAGGCCACCATGACGACTATTCGTCTGGCCCGCGGATTTACCGGCCGCGACAAGATCATCAAGTTCGAAGGCTGCTACCACGGCCATGTCGATTCACTGCTGGTTAAAGCCGGCTCCGGGGCGCTGACTCTGGGTGAACCCAACTCGCCGGGAATTCCGGCGAGCCTGGCAGAACACACCCTGACGCTGGATTACAACGACAGCGAACAGGTCCGTAAGGTCTTCTCAGAAATCGGTGATCAGATCGCCTGCGTCATCGTTGAGCCGGTGGCAGGCAACATGAACTGCATTCTGCCAGTGCCGGGCTTTCTGGAAACGCTGCGGGAAGTCTGTGACCGGCACGGCAGCGTGCTGATATTTGATGAGGTGATGACCGGCTTCAGAATCTCACTCGGCGGTGCACAGCAGCATTATGGAGTAACTCCGGATCTGACAGCACTCGGAAAAATCATCGGCGGCGGTCTGCCGGTCGGAGCGTTTGGCGGTAAGCGCGAGATCATGGAACATATTTCCCCACTCGGCCCGGTCTACCAAGCGGGTACGCTCTCAGGTAATCCCCTGGCGATGACCGCCGGCCTGACCACGCTCAACGCCATCAGCGAACCCGGATTTCATGATCGGCTGACCGCCAAAACCCAGCGACTGATGCAGGGACTCAAAGCTGCGGCTGAAGAAACCGGCATCCCTCTCGCCGTTCAGGGAGCTGGCGCGATGTTCGGCTTTTTCTTCACGGATCGGGACTCGGTCACGTCCTTCAGCCAGGTAATGGCCTGCGACGTGAAACGCTTTTCCCGATTCTTCCAGGGCATGCTGGCCGAAGGCGTTTATCTGGCGCCTTCAGCCTTTGAGGCGGGCTTTACCAGCGACGCGCTTTCAGACGCCGATATTGATTTCACCGTGGTGGCGGCCAAGAAGGTGATGGCGACGCTGTGACCGCTGCCAGAGTCAGGGCAGAGTCAGGGGTGCGGGCGATTTTCAGTCTCCGTCTCTGGCCCTGCTATCGCCCTGCTCCCGCCTTACAATTCGAGACATTTCCTTACAGCACTTTTCTCGAAGCTGGGCCAATCTTGAGCACACGGAGCAGACGTTCGCGCGAACGCGGACTTGAGTCCACCGACATAATCAGCTCAGCTTGAGGAAAAAAATGGCTCTATACAAAAAAAGTTATCAGCTTTTCACGGTCACCGCCCTGGCAGTCGCACTCGCGGCCTGCGGCGGAGACTCTGACAGCGATTCTTCTTCAAGCGCGGGCACTAAGACGGGCACCGTATCCGTTGGCCTGACCGATGCCCCAAGCGCTGAATTCGAGAGCGTCAACATTGCAGTCACTGCACTGGAGCTCAAGCCTGCGGAAGGCGAAGCGATCAGAATTGAAGTGACCGCTGACGAGTACATTAACCTGCTCGACTATCAGAGCGGCAAGGTCCTGGACCTGCTGGATGACTACGAGCTGGAAGCCGGTGAGTACAACTGGATTCGACTTTATCTCGCTGATGGCGATCTGGCGCCGGAGCTTAGTTTGAAGGGAGGCCCGGTCGAAATTCCGCTGGAGGTTCCGTCGGCAGACCAGACCGGCCTGAAATTGAATCGCGGCTTTACCGTAACTGCAGGCGGCACCGTGGACCTTACCATCGACTTTGATGCAGCAAAATCGGTGGTCCAGACCGGTAACGGAACCTTCAAATTGAAGCCTACGCTGCGTATTGTCGACAACAGCGAAGTGGGCACTATCGAAGGCACTGTAGATCAAAGTCTGTTCACCTGTGTCGTCAACGATAAGTTTGGCAACGTCTATGTGTTCGAGGGCGGCGATGTTACGCCAGATGACCTCGATAATTCTGACCCAGATCCGTTGATTATTGCGCCTGTTGTTCTGGATGCCGATTCCAACACGGGCTATTCCTTTACTGCCGCCTTCCTGCCCTCTGGAACTTACACCATCGCCTATACACAGGATGACGATGTGTTTTACGGCACCGATGGCCAACCGCAGGACGACCTGCTCAACTTCACCAACACCCAGAATGTTGAAGTGAACGCCGACCAGACCACGACCGTTAACCTCGATCCTGAGGTGGGGCCTACGTCCGGCGGTACAGTTACTCCATCCTGCTAAATCAGTGAGTCTCAACCGGCGGCCCTGGCCGCCGGTTTCGCCTTCCCTGCCCTTCCCTTCGCCCCGCAATTACCAGACCGTCACACACCGACAAACTCCCGCCCATGCTCTGTTCAGTACACTGCCTGCCAGCAGGTGGATGCCTGCCGCCATCGGTAGAATTCTGAAAAGGAGTCAGAGTATGTATCGTCCGATCAAATTTCTCGGCATTGCCGTCCTCTCGTCTACGTTGATTGCCTGCGGCAGCAGCGATGATGACGACAGCCCTACAACCGCAAACGCCACTGTGGAAGGTCAGGCGGCAAATGGCGCAGAGAGTGACGCAGAGGCACCAGAAGCATCCGCACGCGGATCTTTGTCGGTAGCGCTTACAGATGCCCCGGTAGACACCCTGTCCAGAGTGCAGATCACCATCTCTTCACTCGAACTCAAGCCTGTTTCAGGGCCTTCTTTTTCCATCGATCTGGATTCGAACGCGTCCGTGAATCTGCTCGACTATCAGGGTGACGCCAGCTTTGAACTGGTGGCCGATGCTGATGTTCCCGCCGGCGATTATGAGTGGATCCGGCTTCAACTGGTCGAAGGTGAGACCAATACCTACGTGGTAGAAGCAGACAGCAGCGCCCAATTCGCACTGGATCTGCCGGGCAACTCTGAAGAGCTGAAGCTGCAGTCCAACTTCACTGTGCCGGAATCCGGCAGTGCCTTTTACACCATCGACTTCGATGCCCGGAAATCAGTTGTTCTGACCGGTGCGGGGGACTACAAGCTGAAGCCGGTGCTGCGCCTTGCAGACAACGCGCTCACAAGCACCTTGCAGGTCGACATTGCTAACAGCTTCGTGACCTGCGGCGATGGCAGCGACAACCGCTGGGGCGACGTTTATATCTACTCCGGCAATGTCGACCCGTATGGTGATCTGGGCAGCGAAAACGAGCCATTGGTGGTTGTCCCCGTTCGTCTGGGCGAGAACAACACCTACACGGTCACTGCTGGCTTCCTGCCGGATGGCGTGTATGAGTTGGCCTACACCTGCGACGCAGCCAACGACGACGTCGAAGTCGGCGGTGACGACATCGTTTTCGCAGGCAGCAAGCTTGTCGAACTTGGTGACGCCGACGCCGACGTGCCGGTTGAAGACGAATTCGACGAAGTCGCAGATGATATCAATGACGGTCTTGATGAAGCCGAAGACGGTATCGAGGAAGGTCTCGATGAAACCGACGACGCTCTCGACGAAGCCGGTGATGAAATTCAGGACGGCCTTAACGAAGTAGGCGACGAATTAGATGAGGTGATCTAACCCTGTCGCTCGGGAAAGTGTTGCCTTGAAGTAAAGAAGGCAAAGGAAGTCATGGAGAGCCCCGCCGGTCGTCAGCTGGCGGGGCTTTTTCGTTTTGAGTCGCCAGTTACTCAAAGCCGTGCGGCTTTAAGCTCCGCCTGTTCTGCACCGGCATAGTTGCCCGCTTCACGACGGACATTCGACAGAAGAATCCAGCCGGCTTTCTGCAGACGGACATTATTTCCCGCATAGGAAAGACCGCGCAGGGCAAACTGCTCGGCTTTGGCCAGCTCACTGCGCTGCGCGTAGGCCTGAGACAGGTGATAGTAGACTTCCGCCGAGCGCGGAGATATCCGCTGTGCCCGCTCAAGCTTGGCGATCGCCGAAGACACATCGCCATCAAGCATCAGTCGCTGCGCCTCATCCATCAGGGCGACGGCAGCGCCCGAAGGTGCCTCTCCGCTTTGCTGATAACTCTGCGAGCTTTGTGGGGACTGGCTGCGCGGTTGGCTGGGCGTTGCGGTGGATGCTGAATCCTGCGTTTCAGAAACAGAACCTGAAGCGCTGGAACTGCGAGGCTGCGCCGGCTCCCTAGAAGCAGAGGGGCTAGAAGCAGAGGGACTGCCAGACGAGCGATCGCCGCCGCCCATTGGCGCATAGATACCACTGTTGTTGGCGCAGCCTGAAAGCATGCCTGCCACTACCACAGAGGCCAGCAGTAATCGTTTGTTGTTCATCGGAAAAGTCCTTCAAACCAGTTTTGGATTCGACGAGTCAACCCGCCTTGGCAGTCGGTGGTACGCTTGGGCTCACTGCCCACCAGAAAAGGCACCAGCCGGCCGTTTTCGCAGTTCTCTCCTGTCTGGGCCTGGGCAACCTCATCAACCCAGAAGTACTGCACTCCGTCGGGCAGAATCGGGGAAAAGCTGTCCGAAGAAGCTTGAGCCATGAAACGGGACCAGATCGGTAACGCACCGGTCGCGCCGGTCAGATGAGTGGGGCTGTTATCGTCACGACCGACCCAGGCCACGGCCACCAGATCGCCACTAAAGCCCGCGAACCAGCTGTCCCGACCCTCGTCGGTGGTGCCGGTCTTCCCAGCCAGATTAATCTCATCGGAGATGAACCGATAGGCCGAGCGGCCCGTTCCTTCGCGCACAACTTCCTGCATGGCGTATTGCACCAGGTGCACAACCGCCGGGTCAGCTACCTGCCGCACCTCGAGGCTGTAGCGGCTTAGCGGCTCGCCCTCAGCATCGGTGACCATGCGAATTGAGCGCAGCGGCATATTGAAACCGCCGGTCGCGAGTCCTTGGTAAAGCTCCGCGACTTTGGCGGGAGTGAGGGTCACGGCACCCAGCAAGAGGGACGGGTACTCCGGAATTTTCTCGGTGACGCCAAAAGCTTCAAGGGTGTCGACGACCTGTTCCAGACCGGCATCCAGACCCATCCTCACGGTGGCCAGGTTGTAGGAATGCGCCAGCGCTTCGTGGAGAGGCACCTCTCCGTGCTGTTCGCCGTCGTAATTTTTCGGCTCCCAGCGATCACCATTTTCGAAGACCAGCGCCAGTCCGCGATCCTCAAGGGGAGTGATCAGGGTAAAGCGTTCAGGCGACTGCAGCGCCGTCAGGTAAACAAAGGGCTTCACCAGCGAGCCAATGGGGCGGGCCGCATCGAGAGCCCGGTTGAAGCCGGCAAAATGCGGATCGCGCCCACCGACCAGAGACACCACTTCGCCGCTATCACGCGAGGTGACGACCAGCGCCGCCTCCAGAGGGGATTGGTCCTTGTCAGAAGACGCTGACGCAAGCGCAGCAGCGCCGTCCGCCACTGACTTTTCTGCAGCCTGCTGGAGCGAAGGACTGAGTGTTGTAAAAATCCGCAGGCCTTCTGAGCGGAGGTCTTCTTCCTTATATTCCCGGGCGAGATGGCGCCTGACAAGATCGATAAACGCCGGGTAGCGATTCTCGGAAAACTGCGGCTGGTCGGTAATCCCCAGTGGTTTCTGCAATGCGATTTGCGCCTGCTCAGGGCTCAAAAGCTCGTCGGCCTCCATGACTCGGAGCACCAGATTACGCCGCTCCAATGCGCGCTGCGGATGGCGGCGGGGATCGTAATAGCTGGGGCCCTTAATCAGGCCAACGAGTGTGGCAATTTGATGAGGCTCAAGAGACTGCAGAGACTCCGCAAAATAGAACTGGCTGGCGAGAGCAAAGCCATGAATCGCCCGCCGGCCGGCCTGGCCCAGATACACCTCATTGATATAGGTTTCGAGGATCGTATCCTTGTCGTAATGAAGCTCCAGAAGCAACGCCATGATGGCTTCGTTAGCCTTGCGGATCAGGTTCTGATCGCGCGTCAGAAACATGTTCTTGACCAGCTGCTGGGTCAGGGTACTGCCGCCCTGCACCACTTCCCCGGCTTTGAGGTTCACCCACGCAGCACGGGCGATCCCGGCGACCGAAATACCGGCATGTTCACGAAAGCGCCGATCTTCAATCGCCATCAGCGTTTGAGCGAACAGCGGGGGCAGAGTGTCCAGCTGAACGAGGACACGATCTTCCTGATGAGTGGGGTAGATACCACCAATCTGCGCCGGCTCGATTCGTACAATGGCCGCGGCCGGATCATTACTGACCCGCATGCGACTGACCGTTTTGCCACTGACGGTGACGTCCACCAGCCGTGCAGGCTCGGCTCCATCGGTAAATTCAAAGCCACGGGTATGGATACGCAGTCGGCCGCCGGAGCGCTCGTAACGGCCTGGTCGATCTGCAGCTGCACGTCGATAACCGGACGCCAGCAGTTCCTGCTCAATCTGGCCGACTGTCAGCGAAGCGCCTTCGTAGATTTCCAGGGGACGGGCATAAACCCTTGAGGGAAGCTCGAAACGCCGCCCCTCAAAACGGCTGGTAACCTGGGCATCCAGGTAGACCGTCCAGCCGCCGAGTAGTACCAACGCCACCAGCGCAATCCGCAACAACAGCGGAAGCCAACGGCGAGAGGGCTTGGCGGATTTCTTTTTTTTCTTGGCTGGGGGAGAAGCTGCTTTTTTCATGGCGGGAGTATATCGGGGCAGTCGCAACCAGCGCCATCGCCAGTTGGGAATTCACCTATCCGGTCGCTATGATGGAGAACTTTCGCCACTGGCCGGCCCAGTGACAACGAGAATCATCACTTTAATGGACAGGCCCACGGGCTACTACTGAGCAACCGGAGGAACACGTGAGCGCAGCCGCTACCAGCCGCCTGATTCAATCACTACAGAACGAGGCGCTGTTCGACCATCCGGTCAGCCAGTTCCGTGTGCTGGAGACCCACATATCCTACGTTCTGCTGACCGGTAAATACGCTTACAAGATCAAAAAGCCCGTCAATTTCGGATTCCTGGATTTTTCATCACTGGATCAGCGCAAGCATTTCTGCCAGGAAGAGCTGCGTCTCAATCAGCGACTGGCGGCTTCCCTTTACCTGGACGTGATCCCCATCAGCGGCTCCGCAGAAAACCCGGTCATCGGTGATACCGCCAGCGCGCCCATTGAGTACGCCATCCGCATGCGTCAGTTTGATCAGCAGGAACTGCTCGATGGTCGCCAGGAGGCAGGCCAACTGGACCCGGACGAGCTGGTCGATCTGGCTCGCCAGATCGCCGGCTTCCACGCTTCGGTGCCGGTCGTCGATCCTGAGACAAGCCTTGGCAAACCTGAATCCGTCTTTGCGGCGATGGAGGATAACTTCACCCACAGCCGCCCCCTGCTAGAGGACGACTCGTTACTGCCTCAACTGGATGCTCTGGAAGCCTGGACGCGATGCACTTTCGATCGCCTGGCGAGTGCGATAGAGGAACGTCATACCAAAGGCTTCGTGCGCGAGTGCCACGGCGATCTTCATCTGGCCAATATCACCCGGTTCGAGGGCCAGATCACTGTGTTTGACTGCATCGAATTCAACGAGCCATTCCGCTGGATTGATGTCGCCAAGGATTTGGCCTTTCTGCTGATGGATCTGGAGAGCCGAGGTGAATTCGGGCTGGCCAACCGGGTGCTTAATACCTGGCTGGAATACACCGGCGATTACGCCTGCCTGCCTCTGATGCCGCTTTATAAAGCCTACCGCGCCATGGTCCGAGCGAAGATCGCGCTGCTGACTCGCACCAACACCGATCTGCCAGACGCGGAACGCGCCCGATTGCTGGAAAGTTATAAAACCTACGCCAACCTGGCGACCCATTACTGCGAAATCCCCAATCGCTACCTACTGTGCACCGTGGGCTTGTCCGCCAGCGGCAAAAGCCGGGTAAGCGGCGACTTGTCTGCCCAGCTAGGGCTGGTTCGGCTGCGCTCTGATGTTGAACGCAAGCGGCTGTTTGGATTGGGACCGCTCGATGACAGCAAAAGCGGCCAGGGCGAGAAGCTTTACACGCCCGAAGCCACAGAAAAAACCTATGACAAACTCGCTGAACTTGCCGGCCAACTGCTGGCCTGTGGGCAGCCCGTTATTGTCGATGCGGCATTCCTTCGGGAAAGTGAGCGGGCCAAGCTCGAGGCCGTCGCGGAAGACCAGGGCGTGCCCTTTGCGCTCATTCACTGCGAAGCGGAAGAATCTGTGCGCCGCGAGCGGATTCGGCAGCGCCGTAATGATGCTTCGGAAGCCACTGAGGATCTGCTCAATGCACAGAAAGACTGGTACGAGCCCATCACTGAGACAGAGCAGCACCACACCCTCACCGTTGATTCCTGCTGTGACAGCTCAGCCCCAGCCCTCGGCCAGGCGATCCGCCAGCATTTCGGCCTGATAAACCCGTGAGTCAGTGGCAGCGAGTTGGGACGGTTCCAGTCAATCCGGTTGATGGTACGGCTGTGGAATTCGAGTTCAGAGGCATGCCCGCTTTCGCGCTCTTTTTTGGCGATGAGTGGCGTGCCTACCTCAATCTGTGCCCGCACATCGGCGTCGAACTCAACTGGCGGCCGGGGGTGTTCATGGACATCGAAAAACACTTCATCCAGTGCTCCACCCACGGGGCGCTGTTCGTGCCGGACAGCGGTCATTGCGTCGCAGGACCCTGCCAGGGGCAGGCACTAACGGGGCTGGACATCCGCGTGGCCGATAACCAGCTGGAAGTACTCGTGCCTGAGGCTCCCTAGAGCCGGACCGGTACCGGCCGGACCAAGTCGAAGGCCCCTGCCGGTTCCCTGTTGCGCGCCAGATCAGCCTGCCAAGCCAGCACTTCGACGCCCTGCCCGGCGACTTCACGAAGCAGTTGACTATAAACCGGATCAATCCCATCGGCAGGCCGCACCTCGGTAATGCCGGTGTGATTGACGCAGAACATCAGTACCGCCCGGTCCCCCTGTTTTACCTGTGCAGCGAGTTCCCGAAGATGCTTCTGCCCGCGGCTCGTTACCGCGTCGGGAAAGAAGCCTATACCGCCTTCGCAGAGCGTCACATTCTTGACTTCCACCCAGGCGTCGGGCCAATCACCATGCCCGGACAGTTTCAGATCAATCCGGCTGCGTTCTTCGCCGTAGCGCACCTCCGAAGCCAGCTCTGAATAACCGGACAGTTCGGGAATACGCGCAGCCTCTATGGCCGCCCGAACCTGATGGTTGGGCCGGCTGGTGTTTACGCACGCCAGTTTGCCCGGCGCTGTTTCCACCAGTTCCCAGGTGTAGGCCAGCTTGCGTTTGGGGTTGTTACTGCGGGTGAGCCAGACACGCGAGCCGGGCTCACAGCAATTGCGCATCGAGCCGGTGTTAGGACAGTGGGCGGTCACGACCTGACCGTCCGGCATCTCGACATCGGCGAAAAATCGCTTGTAACGCCTGAGTAGCCGCCCCTCGATCAAATCCTGCGGAAGTGTCATCGTATTCCTTATTGTATTTCTATAGCCTGTCATCTCGGCGGCTTAGACTTGTATTGGCAGGCCCAGGCCTGTGACCCGATCAACGGCGATGGGGCGGCGGAAACTCCCCGCCGAATGTGCGGCAGGTCACCTCCATACCAGATCTATACATTTGTGATCAAGCGGTAGTGGCACCGTATAAGTGAATCTGCTATTTTCACGCTCCAAACGTACTCAGTGCCCGCCAGGACCGCTCAGCAGCGGGCTTTGACAGCGAAGAAACACGAGACTGATGCCTATGGCTAATACCGCAGAAAAACAGCGCGAAAGTTTCTCCAACTTCACCCCGTACGAAACCAAGCCGGGTGAAGAATATATGAGCGGCGAAATGCTCCAGCATTTTCGCAACCTGCTGCTTCAGTGGAAGCAGGAGCTCATGGAAGAAGTTGATCGCACCATGCATCACTTGCAGGAAGATGCAGCCAACTACGCTGACCCCAGCGACCGTGCGACCCAGGAAGAAGAATTCAGCCTGGAACTGCGGACCCGCGATCGTGAGCGCAAGCTGATCAAGAAAATCGACCAGACCATCGACCGCATCGACAAAGACGACTACGGATTCTGCGACCAGTGCGGCGTTGAAATCGGTACCCGTCGTCTCGAAGCGCGGCCAACGGCCACCATGTGTATCGACTGCAAGACGCTGGCTGAAATTCGCGAGCGCCAGACCGGCATCTGACGCAGGGTTGTCACATTTCGGCAGACACTAGCGCTTCGGCTGCCAGACCCTACAGGGGGCGCTTTGCCCCCTCGCCGACCGGCCCTCTCCATATGGGTTCGCTGGTGGCAGCGCTGGCCAGTTATCTGGATGCCCGGCATCATCGTGGGCAGTGGCTGCTGCGAATTGAAAATCTTGATCCTCCGCGCGAGCCGGCCAGCTCGATTCCCCGCATACTGGAAAGCCTTGAGGCTCACGCCCTAGCCCCGGACGAACCCGTCCTGATGCAGGCCTCCCGCATTGCCGCCTATCAATCACGGATCCAGCAACTTCAGAGTACGGATCGCGTCTATCCCTGCGCCTGCTCGCGGCGCGAACTCAGAGAGAACCACAACCTTCATCCCAGGCACTGTCGCCAGAATCCTGGCGTTCGGCTGAACCAACCCCATGCGCTTCGCTTTAAAGTCAATGCCGCGACGGAACGCTGGCACGATCGCTTGCTCGGCCCCCAATCGTATCAACTCGAAGGAGAGCCGGATGATCCGGTGATTCTTCGCAAGGACGGTTTCTTTGCCTACCAGCTCGCAGCGGTGACGGACGATATCGATCAAGGCATCACCCATGTGGTGCGTGGCTCTGACCTGCTCGACTGCACACCAATACAGCTACAAATCTATCGCGCCTTCGATCAACCCGCTCCTCAGTGGCTCCACATACCGGTTCTACTCAATGACCGGGGCGACAAACTCAGCAAGCAAACGAAAGCCCCGGCTCTGGATGACCGTCAGCCCGCCCGTAACCTGTGGCTGGCCCTGGACAGACTCGGCCAGCAGCCCCCAACCTCGTTGCAGACGGCCACACCTGAGCAGATCCTTGAATGGGCCGTTGCTCACTGGAATACCGGCCAACTGCCCTTGACCAGCCCCCGGGTCTAAGCCGCTCACGTACCTTAAGATGCCCCGCTGGGAGCTACGACAAAGACAGCCTGCGGTCACCGTGCTATAACGGGCGAGTTCCCACTCAAAATTCGGAACTTCCCGAAAACACTCACTTTCTGCAGTCTGGCTGAGCAAGATGTATATCTATCGACTGGTATTTCTGCTGGTGCTGGCGGTTTACATATTCTCCCCCAACATCCTGGACTGGTGGATTGAGCCCGGTAACGCCTGGTACAGCCCGTTTGTTATCTGGTCGGCGCTAATCGTGCTGGCGTTCTGGCTGGAATGGCGACGGGATCCCAATGAATTCTAGCGGTACCCTACTGATGCTGGTCATCAGCGGTGTCTACCTTTGCCTGCTGTTCGGACTGGCTATCGCCGGGGACCGGGGGGCCATACCCAGGCACTGGGTCCGTCACCCAGCGGTTTATACTCTGAGTCTTGGTGTGTTCGCGGGTGTGTGGGCAATCTATGGCACCGTCGGCATGGTGGCGCAGTCCGGGTACGGCTATCTGGCCTATTACCTCGGACTGAGCGGCGCCTTTCTGCTTGCCCCGGTGTTGCTCAACCCGATTCTGCGGATCATCCGCACCTATCAGCTCACTTCACTGGCGGATCTCTTTGCGTTTCGGTATCGCAGCCAACTGGCCGGCACGCTGGTCACGCTGGTTTCCCTGGCCTCGGTGCTGGCGCTACTGAGTCTGCAGATCAATGCGGTTGAAGTGTCGGCGCAACTGTTTTCTGGCAGCGAACAGGCGGGGAAAGTCACTGCGGTGGCGTTTTGCGCCGTTATTGCCGCCTTCACCATCATCTTCGGTGCCGGTCGCCGCCAGCAGGAAAACGGCGGGCACCAGGGCCTGATACTGGCCATCGCTTTCGATTCAGCGTTGAAACTGCTGGCTCTGCTGTCACTCGGCCTGGTGCTGTATTTCGGCCTGTTTGGCGGCGAATCGGGACTCGACAACTGGCTGGACGCCCATGCCCTTGAAGTCAGCGTGATGGCGCTGCGCATTGATGATGGCAGCTGGCGCGCGGTCATGCTGATGTCCTTCGCCGGTGCGCTGGTGCTCCCCCACATGTTCCATATGATCTTCAGCGAGAACCCAACCCCGCGCGCGCTTTCCCAGGCCAACTGGGCTGTTCCGCTGTTTCTCCTGCTGCTGGCCATTCCGATTCCATTGATTCTTTGGGCAGGGATCGAGCTCGACGTCCGAATGCCGAAAGACTTCTATGCGCTCGGCGTCGCGCAGGCGCTGCAAAGCCCGACACTGACGGCACTGGTCTTTATCAGCGGGCTCTCGGCCGCCAGCGGGCTGATGATCGTTTCTACCCTGGCGGTAGCGGGCATGATCGTCAATCACATACTGCTGCCGCTGCGCACACCCCGCGAACAGCACAATATCTACGGCTGGCTCCGCGGCCTTAAGCAGATCGTGATTGCCGCAATTATTCTGGCGGCCCTGGTGTTTCACGAGTTGGTCGGCGACCAGCTGGAGCTGGCTGTTCTGGGTGCGGTGGCCCTCAGCGGTGCGCTGCAACTGCTCCCCGGGGCACTGGCTGTCATCTATTGGCCAGAGGGTAATCGACGGGGCCTGGTGGCAGGACTGATCGCCGGCTCGGTGGTCTGGTGTATCAGCCTGGCCGTCCCGATGTCCCTGGGAGTGAACGGGATCGGGCTTCTGGATATCGAATCCGAGCGGAACAACTGGTGGGCCTATACCTTTGCGAGCCTGGCGCTCAACCTGTTTGTTTTCGCCATCGTCTCGGTCATCACTCGCACCGATGAAGACGAAAACCAGGCGGCTGAAGCCTGCTCCCTGGGTGCGCTCTCGAGGCCCAATCGCCAGCAACTGGTTGCAAGCTCGGGCGAAGATTTCGTTACACAGCTGACGCGTCCGCTGGGGGCCGAGGTGGCCGAGCGCGAGGTTCAGCGTGCCATGCGCCAGCTTAAGCTATCGCCCCAGGAATACCGACCCTTCCAGTTGCGACGACTGAGGGATCAGATTGAGATCAACCTGTCCGGTCTGCTTGGGCCTTCCGTCTCCCAGGATCTGATGAAGCGTTATCTGGGCTTCAAGCCATTGGCGCAGAATCATTCCGGCCAGGATATTCATTACGTCGAGCGGGCCCTCGGAGTCTATGAGAATCGTCTGACCGGCCTGGCGGGCGAGCTGGATAACCTCCGTCGACACTATCGACAGACGCTGCAGAATCTCCCGATTCCGGCCTGCTCAGTGGGCGACGACCGGGAAATTCTGATGTGGAATCAGGCCATGGAAGAGTTGACTGGGATTAACGCCGAGGAAGTCGTGGGGGCCAGACTGTTCACCGTGCCAAGCCCCTGGCACGAACTTCTGGAAGACTTTGTTGAAGCTCCCGATCTACATGTTCACAAACATCGACTGGATCTGGACGGACAGCCTCACTGGCTGAATCTGCACAAGTCGGCGCTCGCCGGGCCCGAACATTCTGAAAGCGGCAACATTATTCTGGTCGAGGATCAGACCGAGACCCGACGGCTTGAAGAGGAACTGATGCACAGCGAACGACTCGCGTCTGTCGGCCGCCTTGCCGCCGGCGTGGCTCATGAAGTGGGTAACCCGGTCACCGGGATATCGTCACTGGCGCAAAATCTGCGACTGGAGACAGATGAACCGGAAGTGCTTCAGACTGCGGAGCAGATTCTTCAGCAGACCCGGCGTATTTCGTCGATTCTGCAATCGCTGATGAACTTTGCCCGCAGCGGTAACTACGCCCAGGCGACTCATTATGAGCCGGTTGTGCTGCGCCGCTGCGTGGAGGAAGCCATCAATCTCCTGTCGCTCGCCAGCCATGACCACCAGCTTCAGTATCGCAATGCCTGCCCTCAGGATCTGGAAGTCTTCGGCGATGAACAGCGGCTCGTGCAGATCTTCATCAATCTCCTGTCGAATGCCAGGGACGCCAGCAGTCCGGGCGGCGAGGTTCTCGTGTCTGGCAAGCGTATTGGCTCCTCCGCTATTATCGAAGTCACCGACCAGGGAACCGGTATTCCACAGGGCCAGCTGGAACATATTTTTGAGCCCTTCTACACCACCAAAGGGCCCAATGAAGGCACTGGACTGGGCCTGTCGCTGGTGTACAGCATCGTTGAAGAACACTACGGCCACATTCAGGTGCAAAGCCCTGTTAACTTCGAACGCCAGCGCGGAACGAGGGTGACTCTGACTCTGCCGGCCAGGGAACGCGACGCTGAAACAGGCTCGTTGTCCGATCCGGCTCCATCAAAGGTTTAGCGCTCCGATGCCTCAGATACTGATAGTCGAAGACGAAGAAATCATTCGCTCAGCGGTTCGCAAGCTGATGGTCCATGCGGGCTATGACGCTGAGGCAGTGGACTCGGTGGCGGCGGCAACGGAAATCGGCCCACTGGACCGGTTTGATCTGATCATTTCTGATCTGCGCCTGCCTGGCGCGCCGGGCACGGACCTGATTGACCTGGCGCCCGGCGTACCCGTGCTCATAATGACCAGTTTCGCGAGCCTGCGCTCAGCCGTGGACGCCATGAAACAGGGCGCCGTGGACTACATTGCCAAGCCGTTCGATCACGATGAGATGCTGTCTGCAGTGGAGAGCATACTCAGTCAGGCCAAAGCCGCGAGCAAAGCCTCTGAGCCGCCTACCGGTGACGACGCACCGGTCACGACTCATGCTGCCGGCGATCCTTCCAATCTGATGTATGGCGAAAGCCCACAGATGCAGCGGGTGTTTTCCCTGATCCGCAAAGTGGCGCCCACTGAAACAACAGTGCTGATCCAGGGAGAATCCGGCACCGGCAAGGAGCTGGCGGCGAAAGCATTGCATCAGCTCAGTCCGCGCGCTGAAGGACCTCTGATCAGCGTCAACTGCGCTGCAATTCCTGAAAGCCTCATCGAGTCAGAACTGTTTGGCCATGAGAAAGGCGCCTTCACCGGAGCGGTCGCCGCTCGCACCGGCCTTATTGAAGCCGCCGACGGTGGCAGTCTGTTTCTGGATGAAATCGGCGAGTTACCACCGGAGGCGCAGGCTCGGCTTCTGCGGGTATTGCAGGAGGGGGAAATCCGCAAAGTGGGGTCCACCCAGAGCCGTAAAGTCAGCGTGCGGATGATTGCAGCCACCCACCGCAATCTCAAAGCGATGACCCGCACCGGCGAATTTCGCGAGGATCTCTACTACCGATTGAATGTCATGCAGATCCGGATCCCACCGCTCAGAGAGCGTGAAGGCGATATTCTGGGCCTGGCGGAGCGTTTTATTCAGCGTCAGGCAGAGCGGACCGGTGATACGGAACTCCATCTGAACGAGGCAGCCCAGCAGGCTTTGGCCATGCATCGCTGGCCCGGTAACGTGCGCGAGCTGGAGAACGCCATTGAGCGTGCCAGCATCCTCTGCGAAGACAGCACGATCGGCACGGACGTCCTGGACCTGGAAGACTCTGACGAATTCGCCATACCCCAGGGTCTGATTGAGGGGGACGAATCCGAAAAGGAAGAGGCACCGGCAGATCTTTCACTGGAAGATTACTTTCAGCATTTTGTGCTTGAAAATCAGGATCGTATGAGCGAAACCGAACTGGCGCAAAAACTGGGAATCAGCCGCAAATCCCTTTGGGAACGCCGCCAGCGGCTCGGAATTCCCCGAAAGAAATCATGAATTTGGACCAGCCCGAAACTTTCCCGGACACACCCGGTCACAGACCATGCGCAGAGTTTAACGGGATCGTTACCTGCGTGTTACCGCGAGAAACATCTTCCTTTGACGAAATCGGGACTGAGGTAACACTCGACGCCCGAATTCTTCCCACCGCTGTTCCCTAAAAAACCTAAGCTCCCGCCATACCTTGTTTTTTTAGTTCTGGCATGGTGCCTGCACTATTTAGTCTCGAACGACACAACAACAACAAGGTCGTGACCAGGCAGCACCAACAAAAACAAATCCGCTGCGAAGAGAAAGACACCCCCAAAAACAACAAGAACGGGTGGGAAGCGAACTGAGTGTTTTGGGTGCCGAGCTTTTTTAGCGGCCTCCTGAACCGAAAGGTAGCAGTCGCGTGCAATAGTCGTCTCCATAAGATGCCATGCCGCCTGCCCTGACCCTTACGGATTCATTGCCGCCCTCAGTATTCAAAGCGTTCCGTTCTCAATAATAAAGGCTCATAGAGCCACGAGGGACAAACCTCAATTGCCAACAACAATAACAAGCTAATCGTCGATTTAGTCGATTCCTTGAGAGGCGGGCTCGCACAGCGACCCCGCCTTTTGGTTATCTGGGGACTGCAAAACACGCTGAGTTCAAGCGGCGTTAAAGGTTTCCGTATGAATTGGCCAACCTTTCCATTACAGAAGCACGGCGACAGAAGATGGGCAAGCCCGCCGGAAATGGTTACACTTCGGGCTTTGTTCAGGTTAACCGCACGTTATGGGAAGTAATCAACCCACTCTGCTAGACAGGCTCCGCGCCTTTATTTCCAAATTTCTAAAGGCTCTGATGCCCTCACAATCCCCAAACGCCTCCTCGCCAGGGTCGTCTGCCGTTGAGCAACCTGTTGTCGAACGCCAGGTTATCCCCCGCTCCGACCACAACGTTTCTCGTGCACTGATCAGCGAAGCGGCCAAAAAGGTACTGCACCGTCTCAACAAGTCCGGCTACGAAGCCTATCTGGTCGGCGGTGGCGTTCGGGATATTTTGCTGGGCATGCGACCGAAGGATTTTGACGTCGCCACAAACGCGACGCCTGAACAGGTCCACGAGCTATTCCGCAATTCCCGACTGATCGGTCGGCGGTTCCGCATTGTGCACGTGGTTTTCGGGCGCGAAATCATCGAAGTGACGACTTTCCGGGGCAATGCACTCGAGCAGACAGAAGAAGACGATACTGAGCGCCGTACCAACGAGCATGGTCGCCTGCTCCGCGACAACATATACGGCAATCAGGAAGAAGATGCCCTGCGCCGGGATTTCACGGTAAATGCTCTTTACTACAACATTCAGGATTTTTCCGTCATCGACTTTGCCGGTGGCGTTAAAGATCTGGAAGAGCGCCGTCTTAAACTGATCGGTGATCCGGAAACCCGCTACCGCGAAGATCCGGTGCGCATGCTGCGCGCTATTCGTTTCGCAGCAAAAATGGGCTTTGATCTCGATCCGGCGACTGAAGCACCCATTCGCGAACTGGCGCCGCTTCTGGAACACATCCCCCCAGCGCGCCTGTTTGACGAAGTACTCAAGCTGCTGTCGGCAGGGTATGGCGAGCAGACCTACGATGCACTGAACCGCTACAACCTGCTGGCTCCGCTTTTCCCGGAAACAGTGCGCGCACAACAGAACGGCCATTCCGACGGACTGATCCGACAGGCTCTGCAAAATACCGATGCCCGGCTCGCCCAGGGCAAATCGGTCACGCCTTACTTCATGTTTGCCGCCATGCTCTGGCCGGCACTCCAGGCTGAGTGGGAGAAAAGACAGGACGACGGCGAGCCCGTGCAGCCAGCCCTGCATCAGGCTATTGCCAAGGTTATCGGTCGGCAGATCCAGGCGACGGCCATTCCCAAGCGTTTCTCTGGCCCCATGAAGGAAATCTGGGAACTGCAGATGCGACTGCCCCGGCGCCAGGGCAAGCGGGCTTACCAGATTATGGAACATCCGCGTTTCCGGGCAGCCTACGATTTTCTGCTGATTCGCGAGCAGTCCGGTGAGATCGAACCGGGACTGGGCCAGTGGTGGACTCAGTTTCAGGCCGCCGATGAACGTGGCCGGGAGCAGATGCTCAGCGAACTGAGCGGCCCGACGCCACGCCGCAAGCGTCGCAAACGCAAACCCAGCAATTCGGCTTCCGCCGACAACAGTGGCGGCGAGTAATCCGGCGTATGGCGACGGATGCCTTCATCGGCCTTGGCAGTAATCTGGAAAACCCGATGCGCCAGCTGGCTCAGGCCATTGCCCGGCTGGCTGCACTTCCCAAGAGCCAGCTGATTGCCCAGTCGCCATTTTATGCCAGCCGCCCGGTCGGCCCACAGGATCAACCTGACTTTATCAACGGCGCTGTCTGGCTGAGTACAGACCTGCGAGCCCTTGCTCTTTTAGATGAGCTGCAAGCCATCGAACAGTCCCATGGGCGAATACGCGAGCGGCACTGGGGACCGAGGACGCTGGATCTCGACCTGCTACTGTTTGGAAATGAAGTCATCCAGACGCCCCGACTGACGGTCCCCCACGCCTATCTGCACGAGCGTGACTTCGCACTGCAACCGCTGCTGGATCTGAATTCTGAACTTGCTCTGCCGGACGGGACGGCACTTCGCGCCCTGCGTAAACGCTGTCCCGACAATCATTTGCGTCAGCTAAGCCCTTCCACATCGATTTCTGGCCAGCGTCTATAGCCCCTGGCGCTCTTATCAGCCCTGGTTCAGCCCCGGATCATCCAAGGTCCGTCACTTCCTTGCTTAGCCGCCGGCGCGGCTTTACTCTTAGAGCGATCCCCGTAACCGCCTGAATGGGTAAGCAACGCATGGCAGTAACGATCAAAACCCTACGCGATCTCAAAGCCGAAGGCACTCCTTTTACCGCCCTGACCGCCTACGACGCCACCTATGCCAAAACGGTCAGTCAGGCCGGTGTCGAAGTCATTCTGATCGGCGATTCATTGGGAATGGTTCTGCAAGGTCACGACAGTACCCTGCCCGTCACAACGGCGGATATCGTCTACCACACTCGCTCGGTAGCCGCCGGTAACGCTGGCGCACTGATCATGGCAGACATGCCCTTCATGAGTTACGGCACAGTGAGCGACGCGCTGACCAATGCGGGCGAACTCATGCGAGCTGGCGCCCATATGGTCAAACTCGAAGGCACAGAATGGATGGCGGAAACCGTCACTGCGCTGAGTGAGCGAGGTGTTCCGGTCTGCGCGCATCTGGGCCTGACGCCGCAGTTCGTCAACAAGTTCGGTGGCTATCGCATTCAGGGGCGTGCCGAAGCCCAGGCCAAAGCCATTATCAAACAGGCACAGCTGATGGAATCGGCCGGCGCTGATGTCATCCTGCTCGAATGTGTTCCCGCGCCGCTGGCCAATGAAGTCACCAAAGCCGTCAAAGCGCCAGTCATCGGTATCGGTGCCGGCAATGGGACTGACGGTCAGGTGCTGGTGCTCCACGACCTGCTGGGGGTTACCCACGGTCGCAAACCAAGATTTGTGAAGGATTTTCTGGCTGAAACCGGATCTATTCAGGGCGCGATAGAAGCCTATGTGGCCGCCGTAAAAAACCGCAGCTTCCCTGCCCAAGAGCACACGTTTGACTCATGATAACCGTCCACACCCGCGCCGAACTACGCAAGCTCCTCAAAGCAGCCCGCCAGGAAGGCAAAGTGATCGGCCTGGTACCGACCATGGGCAATCTGCACGCCGGCCATATCCAACTCGTTCATGAGGCTCGCAAACGCTCAGACATCGTTGTCACCAGTATATTTGTTAATCCCATGCAGTTTGGTGCCAACGAAGATCTCGACGCCTATCCACGCACACTGGGAGCAGACTGCGAGCAGTTGGCCGCCGCCGGTAACGACATTGTATTCGCCCCCAACGTGCCCGAAGTCTACCCCCATGGGCTTGATGGCCAGACGCAAGTCAGCGTTCCCGGCGTCAGCGAAGGTCATTGCGGAGACAGCCGCCCGGGACACTTCACCGGTGTTGCGACAGTCGTGAGCATGCTGTTCAACATGGTGCAGCCGGATCTGGCCTGTTTTGGCGAGAAGGATTTTCAACAGCTGGCGGTGATACGCAAGCTGGTGCGAGATCTGTTTATTCCGGTGGAAGTGATCGGCGTCGCTACAGTCCGCGCCGAGGATGGCCTGGCGCTAAGTTCCCGCAATGGTTACCTGACTGCTGATGAGCGCGCCATCGCTCCAGTACTTTTCCGGACTTTGAGCGAGACGGCGGAAAAGCTTCGTAACGGCGAGCGGGACTACGGCGCGCTGTCCCACGACGCCTCCATGGCACTGGAAAAAGCCGGACTTAAGCCGGACTACTTCAATATCGTCAGCAGTACCACACTGACAATCCCGGAACAGGACGAGCAGGAGTTTACGATCCTCGCCGCAGCGTTTCTGGGCAAGACCCGACTGATCGACAACCTGACGGTCAGCCGCTAGCAGGAATTCGAGGGTCGCCCGTCCGGTGACGCTGGCGCTCCTTAACCGGGCATCGCCCCACAGCATCGATGAAAGGAATCAGGCATGGCTCAGGCCACAACTCGAGTAACGGACCGACCGGAATGGAAAGCGCTCGCCCAACACAAGCGCAGCCTCGAAAACACGCATCTCAGAGAACTCTTCAGCCAGGATAACGACCGCTTCAGCCGTTTTTTTGTGGAAGGCGCCGGCCTCTCCCTGGATTTCTCCCGCAACCGGATGACAGAAGAAACGCTGGCAATGCTGACAGCGCTCGCCGAAGCCTGCGGCCTTCATGACAAAACCGAAGCCATGTTCACCGGCGAACGCATCAACGTCACCGAACAGCGACCAGTACTCCATACAGCCTTGCGCTACAGCGGCAACGATCCGGTTCTGGTAGACGGGGTCGATGTCATGCCCGAAGTCCGCGCGACTCTGGCTCGCATGGAGCATTTCATCTGGCGGGTTCGCAATGGGCATCTGCGCGGTTTCAGCGGTAAACGATTCACGGATGTGGTGAGTATTGGCATTGGCGGCTCCTATCTGGGCCCCAAACTGGTTGCCGAAGGACTCAAGCCCTACTGGCTGCCTGGGCTAGGGGTTCACTATGTCGCCAATATCGATGGCACGGATGTCAGTGAAAAGTTGCGGGGCCTCGATCCGGATACCACGCTTTTCCTGATTCAGTCGAAATCTTTCGGTACTCAGGAAACGCTTGAGAACAGCCGCGTTGCCCGCGACTGGTTCTTCAGCGGAGGCGGCACCAAAGACACCATCGGCCAACATTTTGTCGCCGTTACGGCCAATACTGAAGTGGCCGTAAAGTTCGGTATCGCTGAGGAAAACATTTTCCCGATGTGGGACTGGGTGGGCGGTCGCTATTCTCTGTGGTCGGCCATCGGTTTACCTCTGGCCCTGGCGATTGGAATGGACAACTTCCGCCGGCTGCTGAACGGGGCAGAAGCCATGGATCAGCATTTCCGCAGCGCGGATCCGGCTAAAAATCTACCCGTCATTACCGCCATGCTTGGAGTCTGGTACACCAACTTCTGGAACGCCGAAAGTCATGCGGTTCTGGCCTACGATCAGTACCTGCGCGGCTTGCCCGCCCATCTTCAGCAACTGGACATGGAAAGCAGCGGCAAGTCTGTCATGGAAAACGGTGAGCCTGTGAGCTGGCATACCGGCCCCATCATCTGGGGCGGCCCAGGCGCCAACGGTCAGCATGCCTATCACCAGCTCCTGCATCAGGGCACGCGACTGGTCCCAGCCGATTTCATCATGCCACTGCGCAGTCACAATCCGGTGGCCGATCACCACGCCACCCTGTTTGCCAATGGCCTGAGCCAATCGCGGGCACTGATGGAGGGCAAGACGCTGGAGCAGGCGAAAGAGGAGCTGGTTTCCGCCGGCGTCACCGAACCCGACCTTGAAACCCTGGCGCGACACAAGGTGATTGAAGGCAACAAGCCCAGCAATACCATTCTCATGGAGCGGGTAACTCCGGAGACGTTGGGCGCGCTGGTGGCGCTTTACGAGCACCGGACCTTCGTCCAGGGCATTATCTGGGGCATCGATTCCTTCGACCAATGGGGCGTGGAGCTGGGCAAGCAGTTAGGCAAAACCATTCTGCCCCTGCTGCTGGGCCAGAAGGACGAAGAACTCGCAACCCAGGACAGCTCAACGCGTGGACTTATCGAGCAGTTCCGTCTTCGTGGCCGGGATTGATCGAGACCCCACCTCAGAGGACGGCGCGGGGAGAAATGATCTCACCGCGCCACTTGAACTCGATAGCCCAGAGTTTCTGAGGTTTTGAGTAGGCTTTCCAAAGTTGAGCATAGGTCTTGCCCTCCAGCGGATGTATTTCATCCGGCGCTATTTCCGCCAGTGGAAGCAGCACGAAGGCATTCTTGAGTATTTCTGCTCTGGGTAAGTCGACACCATCATGCTCACCGGTCAGTTTGTCGTAAGTCAGAATGTCGACATCTAGCGTACGGGAACTGAACTTTGGCGCATCTCGGCGGCGACCGTTACTGTCTTCGAGCGTTTTGCACCAGTCTCGCAGCTGAGCCACCGACCAGTCGGTATCCAGCCCTACCACCAGGTTGAGAAAGGCTGAGCCATCGAAGCCTACGGCTTCGCTGTCAAACACCGAGGAAATGGTCAGCGTGTCGAAGGTGTCCGCCAGGGCATCGAGAGCGGAGCGGACATGGTGCTCGCGATTCTGGTTGGAACCGATACTCAGATAAACGCGGCTGGGTTGATTGCTGGGTTGATTAATTGTCACTGCACAGCCCCCCGCTCAATGCGAATACCCACTGATTTTGCCTGGGGTACGGCGCCTGGCTTGCGAACAGTGAGCGCCAGCCAGGCAATTGAAAACTCTGCGCGCAACTGGGAAGCCAACTGTTCCGCTGCCGATTCAAGTAGTTGGGGCTGATACTGGCCAAAGAATGCGGTCACCGCTTCACTCACGGCGGCGTAATCCAGAGCCTTATCGAGATCGTCGGACTCCCCCGCCGGTTGATTATCCCAGGCCATCTCCAGATCGATCACCAAAGTCTGGGAAATCGTCCGTTCCCAGTCGTACACACCGATCACGGCTTCAACCTGTAATCCCTCAATCAACACACGGTCCAACGCTGGCCCTCACTCTAGTTACTTCACAACAGTTACTTCAAAACGGTTACGGCACAATATTGACTGCACAGCGATCGCAGTACATCTATCAGTACGGCTTTCCGCACCAAGACGGCTGACAGCCAACCTTCTGACGCGGCCACCCAGGGCGATTACGTCCTGGCGATCAGCCAATTGATTCGCTGTCGGCGACGGGCTATGGTGTCTTTTCACCGCCCCGATGCCCTCAGCCTCTGGTGGACTCCGGATCACCGCGGGCCATTCTCGCACAAACCTCCGGTATCGTCTTTGCCATGCCTGAACATCTCTACCCGGTCCTGACCGTTCTGCTTTGCCTGTTCGCCTATCTGGCAGGCTCGGTGCTGTTCGCTATTCCGGTAGCCAGGTTGTGGGGGATTGCTGATCCACGAACCTCGGGCTCCAGCAATCCCGGCGCAACCAATGTTTATCGGCTTGGCGGTTGGGCACCGGCCGCCGTGACGCTGGTACTGGATGCGCTCAAGGCCTGGGTGCCGGTATTCATTGCCCATCAGAGTGGATTTTCGGTGATGGCACAGGTGCTGGTTGCCCTGTGCGCAGTGACAGGCCACATGATTCCCATCTTTCATCGCTTTCAGGGCGGCAAGGGCGTGGCCACCGCCTTAGGTGCCGGGCTGGCGATAGCGCCTGCCAATACACTGATCATGGCGATCATCTGGCTGGGCGTATTTCTTCGCTGGAAAATATCAGCACTGGCATCGGTTTGCGCGGTCGCGACCGGCCCTCTGATCAGTGCCCTGCTGGAGCCGGACACCCTTCCCTTGTTCGGACTGCTGACTCTATTGATTCTGGTTCGTCACCGTAACAACCTGATCGCGCTGTCCCAGCGGCGTTGGCGCTAGCTGCCCGAGCTCAGTCCCGTCACATCAGGTTTCGGCCAGACCATCAACGCAGACGGCCTCCATGGACGGTAGATCGGCCAGGGGCCAGCGAGGCATCGCCAGGATGCGGTCGCCGTCGCGCTGGCCGGCTTTGAGTCGCTGACAACCGGCATAGGCAATCATTGCACCGTTGTCCGTGCAGAATTCCGGGCGCGCCAGAAACAGGCGAGCGTTGCGCTTACGCGTCATGGCTTCCAGGGAGGCCCGCAATCGGCGATTAGCGCTAACGCCGCCAGCAATCACCAAATTCGGGCAACCCGTTTCCTCCAGCGCGCGACGGCATTTGATGCTCAGCGTATCGACAACCGCTGATTCGAACGCCAGGGCAATGTCGGCTCTGGTCTGTTCATCCAGAGTGTCTGCGTCGCTATGGGCCGTGACCGTATTGAGGGTGAAGGTTTTGAGGCCCGAAAAACTGAAATCGAGACCAGGGCGGTCTGTCATTGGGCGCGGGAAGCGGAAACGGTCTGGCCGGCCTTTTTCCGCCAGCGCGGCGATCCTTGGCCCACCCGGATAATCCAGATCCAGCATCTTGGCGGTTTTGTCGAATGCTTCGCCTGCGGCGTCATCGACCGAGTCGCCCAGCAAAGTGTACTCACCAATGCCCTTAACAAGGACCAGTTGCGTATGCCCGCCTGAAACCAGAAGCGCCACAAATGGAAACGCCGGGGGTTCAGGCTCAAGCATCGGCGCCAGCAAGTGCCCTTCCATGTGATGAACGCCCAGCACCGGTACATTGAGCGCGAGCCCCATTGCATGAGCGGTTGCGCCTCCAACCATGAGCGCCCCAATCAGGCCCGGTCCGGCGGTGTAGGCGATACCGTCGATATCACTACGCTGCCGGCCAGCCTCCGCAAGTACTTCATCGCATAGAGGAAGCAGCTTGCGAACGTGATCCCGTGAGGCCAGCTCCGGCACGACGCCGCCGTAATCGGCGTGAACATCAATCTGGCTGTAGAGTGCATGCGCCAGCAGGCCCTGCTGATCGTCATACAGCGCGACCCCGGTTTCGTCGCAGGATGTTTCAATACCCAGTACAAGCATGGAATGCAGGCTCTTAAGCTGAACGGAGAAATCAAGGCGCGAGTTTAACAGAAAGCCGTCGCGAGGCCCTTCTGGCTCCATTGGATGAGGGTGTAAACAGGGAAATGAAGCTGACCCGAATGGACGAACAGCGGAGTTGACAGGGAACAGTTGAGAGCGCTATCCTTGCCGGCCTTAACTATGCGCTGGTCAAGATTTAGCCAGATTCCAGCCACTGAATGCCCTCGCGGAATCATCCGTGACCGTGGTGAAACCAATTTAGCAATATCGATAGGATGGGTGATTTTCGAATGCCAGCTGTCAAAGTAAAAGAGAACGAACCATTTGACGTAGCTCTGCGTCGCTTCAAGCGCTCCTGTGAGAAGGCCGGCGTCCTCTCTGAAGTTCGTCGTCGCGAACATTACGAGAAGCCGACTTCCGTTCGTAAGCGCAAGGCGGCTGCGGCTGTTAAGCGTCACCTGAAGAAGCTGCAGCGCGAACAGCGCAAATTCGAGCGTCTGTACTAAGATTTCAGCAGGTCCTGTGCCGATTCAAGGTACTGACTGAACTGACGCTCTGAAGACTGCGGTCTGAATGCTTACAGTTCCGGCCAGCCCGGAACCGACCGAATGCCGCCGAGGTTCGTCCTCTGGCGGCATTCTGGCCTCTGGCCTACCGCTTTGAGTCCGTCGTTTCGTGCCACTCCCGGAGAGTCCATGAGCGGACTGATACCCCAGCGCTTTATCGAAGATCTGCTCGACCGGGTCGATCTGGCCGAACTGATCGGCTCGCGAATCACCCTGAAGAAAGCTGGTCCCAGCTACAAAGCCCGCTGCCCTTTTCACGAAGAACGCACGCCCTCGTTCAATGTCCGCCCGGACAAAGGCTTCTATCACTGTTTTGGCTGTGGCGCTCACGGTGATGCAATCAGTTTTCTGCGCGAATTTGAAAATCTGGGGTTTACCGATGCAGTGGAAGATTTGGCTCGTCGCCAGGGCGTTGAAGTGCCCTACGATAAAGCCGTTCAGGAAGAACAGCGCGCGGCTCGAACCCTAACCGACGCCCTGCAGTTCGCTGCTGACTTTTACACACACGCCCTAAAGGGAGCCGACGGCCATATTGCCCGCGACTACCTCAAGCAGCGAGGGCTGGATCAGTCCGTGATTGAGCGCTACCAACTGGGTTTCGCGCCGGGTCACGGTGCGGCGCTCTATAACGCCGCAGGTCCTGACCGAACGGACCAGTTGCTGGAGACCCGCACGGTCCAGATTTCCGAGTACAACGGCCAGCCCCGCGATCTGTTCCGCAACCGGATCATGTTTCCGATCCGCAACAGTCGAGGCAAAGTCGTTGCGTTTGGCGGCCGCACGCTGGGCGACGACAAGGCGAAATACATCAACTCGCCGGAGTCTGACGTCTTTCATAAGAGCCGGGAAATTTACGGCCTCTACGAAGCCAAACAGGCCACCCGACAACTCGACCGCCTCCTGGTGGTCGAAGGCTACATGGACGTCATTGCCCTCGCGCAGATGGGCATTCACTACGCCGTCGCCACACTGGGTACCGCGACCAACAGTGACAACCTCAGCGCCCTGCTAAGACAGGTTCGCCACATCATCTTCTGTTTCGACGGAGACGAAGCCGGTTACCGCGCGGCGGACCGGGCGCTGGATAACGCCCTGGAACTGCTGGGCGATGGCCTTCACCTGCAGTTTCTGATGCTACCCCAGGGCGAAGATCCGGACACCCTGATCCGCAAGGAAGGGGAAGCTGCTTTCAGTGAGCGAATCAAGAATGCGCAGCCACTGTCGCGGTTTCTGTTCATGCGCCAGTCTGAAGGACTGGATCTGGCGCTTGCCGAACATCGCAGCGAGCTGAAGCACCGCGTAGAACCCATGATTAAGCGCATGCCCCGCAGCACCCTGAGCAGCGCCATGTGGCAGGAAATGATGCGCCTGTGCGGTAACCGCAAGTTCCAGCCACAGAGCAATGAAGTTTACGCGGGCAAGGGCGATCGCTACGGCAATAACCGGTACGGCGCATCCGAAAAGATCGCGGAACAGCGGGTTGCCGTTCGCCTCAGTAATGATCTGATGGCATGCCTGGCGCTCATTGAAGCGCCGGAAATGGCGCAGGAACTGCTGGAGGTGGCAGAACGCTCTCGCAATCTGAATCAGTGTCGGGAGTTCGCCCGCTGGATTGCAAAGAGCCAGCTGCGAAGCCAATCCGCATTAATTCGAGCGCTGGCGACCGATAGCGTCGCTCGAGAGCGTTTTGGCGGGCTCTTTGATCGTATTGAACATCTGCCAGGCCGCGAAGAGGCTCTGGCCTGCGCTCGCAATCTGGCCAGACCTCAGAGCCCGGAAGAGCTGAAGCGCCAGCACATTGTGGGCCTCAAGGGCCGCAGCCTGGACGAATTGACCGCCGAGGAGCGCGAACAGCTCAAAGCGCACTACGCTCAAGGCAAAGCCAACCAATCAAATTGATGCGCCGGGTACACGCGTGAAGTCGGCCTAGAAGAACCGACAAAGCTCAAAAAGAACTCACGAAAGTGAAGCGAAGAAAAATAAAGCGGGCTTCGGAAACTGCTTAGTCAGAGAAAATGCTTAGCCAAGCTACTGATGGGTCTTAATTTTTGAAAGACCTTGAAACTAAGCCAATCGGTCACAATCTAACCGGTTGCTGGTAGTCATAAAACGCGACCGCTATAATGGTCGTTTACCTTTTTTAATCTTACAGCGAGTCATAGGTGTCTATGCCAGGTCAGTCGCAAAAGTCCCGTCTGAAAGAACTCATCGCCCGAGGCAAAGAACAAGGTTATCTGACGTACGCTGAAGTCAATGACCACCTGCCTGAAGATATCGCGGATCCGGATCAGGTGGAAGACATCATCCGCATGATCAACGATATGGGCATTCAGGTCTGTGAGGAAACTCCCGACGCTGACACCCTGCTCATGACCGAAGGCGATAACACCGCCGACGAAGCCGCCGCAGCCGAAGCCGCCGCTGCTCTTGCGGCTGTAGAAACCGATGCCGGTCGTACCACCGATCCCGTCCGCATGTACATGCGCGAGATGGGCACCGTTGAGTTGCTGACCCGCGAAGGCGAAATCGTCATCGCCAAGCGGATCGAGGAAGGCATTCGTGACGTCATGGCGGCGATCGCACACTTCCCCGGCACCACCGGTACGGTTCTCCAGGCCTACGAGCGCATTATCGAAAACGAAGGTCGTATCAGCGACATCGTCACCGGCTTTTTCGATCCGGACGATGCTGAGCCGTTCATGGGCGAAGACAACAGCGCCTCCTCGGACAGCAACGACGACAGCGACAGCGATGACGACGACGATTCGAGCAGCGAAGAAGAAACCGAAAGCGGCCCGGATCCTGAAGAGACCCGTCTGCGCTTCGAGCTGATGGGTGAGAAACTCAGAATCGCCGAAGCGGCGCTTGCCAAGCATGGCCGCGCTGACGCCAAGACCCAGGAAGCGCTGAACGAACTCGGCCAGGTGTTTGCGCCGTTCAAGCTGGCCAACAAGGCCTTCGACGAACTGGTCAACTTGGTGCGCTCCACCAATGACATGGTGCGCGAGAACGAGCGCGCGATCATGTCCATCTGTGTGCGTGAGTGCAAAATGCCACGCAAGGACTTCATCAAGACCTTCCCGGGCAACGAAACCAACCTGGAATGGTCAGAGTCCATCGCCAAGAGCAAAAAGCCCTACGCTGAAACCATTGCCGAGCGCACCGATGAAATCGTGCGCCTGCAGAAGCGTATCGCCAATATCCAGGCGGAAGTTGATCTCGATATTCCCGATATCAAAGAGATCAATCGTCGGGTATCCATTGGCGAAGCCAAAGCCCGTCGTGCCAAGAAGGAAATGGTTGAAGCCAACCTGCGTCTGGTTATCTCAATTGCCAAGAAGTACACCAACCGTGGCTTGCAGTTCCTGGACCTGATTCAGGAAGGCAACATCGGTCTGATGAAGGCCGTCGACAAGTTTGAGTACCGTCGCGGTTACAAGTTCTCGACCTACGCCACCTGGTGGATTCGTCAGGCCATCACCCGCTCGATTGCGGATCAGGCCCGCACCATCCGTATTCCGGTGCACATGATCGAGACCATCAACAAGCTCAACCGCGTATCCCGCCAGATGCTGCAGGAAATGGGTCGCGAGCCAACACCGGAAGAGCTGGGCGAGCGGATGGACATGCCGGAAGACAAGATCCGCAAGGTCCTGAAGATCGCCAAAGAGCCGATCTCCATGGAAACTCCGATCGGTGACGATGAAGATTCGCACCTGGGGGATTTCATCGAGGACATCCAGGCGCTGTCGCCTGTGGATTCCGCCACCGCCGAAGGTCTGCGCGAAGCAACCCGCTCCGTTCTGGCTGGCCTGACCGCGCGGGAATCCAAGGTACTGCGCATGCGCTTTGGTATCGAGATGAACACCGACCACACCCTTGAGGAAGTCGGTAAGCAGTTCGACGTGACCCGTGAGCGGATTCGTCAGATCGAAGCGAAGGCCCTGCGCAAGCTGCGCCATCCTTCCCGCTCCGACCACCTGCGCGGATTCATCGACGATCAGGGCAACTGATTCATCGACGGTTCTGTGAACAACGTTTGGCGGGCGCCGACCCTATGGGTATAATGGCGCCCGCTTTACGTATGGGGCCAACCCGGCACACAACGGAACGACTCAAAAAGTCACCCGGCCCGGCGAGCCCCCACCCTTTCTTTACGACGTTTCGGGCCTATAGCTCAGTTGGTTAGAGCAGGGGACTCATAATCCCTTGGTCCCAGGTTCAAGTCCTGGTGGGCCCACCATTTCCTGTTTTCTTACCCGCCTTCAGAAGATCTTCCCGGAACACCCAACAGCCGAAAAACGCCATTTAATTCATAAACCTGCATACCAATACCTGCTTATAAAGCCCACTCTGAATACCAGTACAGTCTACTAACTACCGCTAGAATCCAGATGTTTTAGGGGGTATGTTTGGGGGTATCTCGCACAGAATGCGAATTTCAACCGCAAAAGTACCCCCAATTAAGGCTGAGTCCATGAGTAGAGCGGCTAACAAACTTACGGAAACAGCCGTGAAGCACGCCACGTTCGGCAAGTACGGTAAGCGTACCAAGCTGGCGGACGGGGCCGGTCTCTTTCTCGACATTCAGAAGGCAGGCCGCTACTGGCGCATGAAATACCGCTACGCCGGAAAGGAAAAGCTGCTGGCTCTGGGGGTATATCCCGGAGTATCCCTGAAAGAGGCGCGCGCAGCACGGGATCAGGCAAAGCGGCTGCTGGCGGAGAACATTGATCCACTGGCACACCGCCAGCGAGAGAAAGCCGAAAAGATCGAGGCCACCGCCACGACGTTCAGAGGTGTGGCGCTCGAGTGGCTCGAACAGGTTCATAGGAAGACAGTTGGCCCAACCACCTACCCCAAGAATGAGCGCCGTCTGGAGATGTATGCCTTCCCGAAGCTGGGCCGGCTACCCATCGGAGAAATCGAACCAGCGGACGTTCTGGGGGTACTTCGGGAAATCGAGAGCAGGGGCCATGTAGATAACGCTCACCGCCTGAAAACACTTATCGGCCAGGTATTCCGGTATGCCGTCAGTACTGGCCGGGCCAGCCGAGACGTGACCGCCGATCTTCGGGGCATCCTCCCCGCCCCAAACGTGAAGCACCACGCCGCCGTGACCACTCCGGATGAAATCGCGGCCATGCTCAAGAAGACTGAAACCTACTGGGGTACGCCTACCGTTTGCCTCGCCCTCAAGCTAGCTCCGTACCTGTTTCTGAGGCCTGGCAATCTTCGGCACATGCGCTGGGAGGAAATCGATTGGGATGCCGCCACGTGGACAACGGACGCCACGAAAAACGGAGAGCCGTTGGTGGTTCCACTGGCTCGCCAGGCAATCGCCTTGCTGCGAGAGCTTGAAGGGCTAAATGGCAACCGGGAATGGGTCTTTCCAAGCGGAGCAGGTAGAGCCCGCCCTATGAGCGAAAATGCCATCACCGGAGCCCTGAACAGGCTGGAGCTTCAGGGAATCATGTCAGCCCACGGCTTCCGCGCAATGGCTAAAACCGTATTGACCGAGCGGCTAGGCTTTCGGACAGAAATAATTGAAATGCAGATGGCTCATCGGGTCCGCGACGTGCATGGCAGAGCCTACAACCGGACTACCTGGCTACCAGAGCGCACGGCAATGATGCAGCAATGGGCGGATTACGTGGACGAACTGAGAAACGGAAACAGCAACGTCATTCCACTGAAGCAGGGGACAAACGCATGAAAGCAACTACGACAATTCCATCAGAAGAAAATCTACCCGGCGGGCAGTGCTACACGCTGGAGGATTTCGAGACCGGAGAGCGCCGGCAGGTTATTGCAGCCAATTGGTGGGAGGCGCTCGAAAGTAGCTCTCAAGCGGCTTTTACCGTTGTTAAGAGCTCGGGCGGGTCGTATGAGGCGATCACTTTGAAGAATGACGTGTTCGCTATTCCCGGCGCGGTGGTGTCTGCTACGCCTCAAGATGCGGCGGAAGGTTTGCGCGAGCGCTACGCCGCAGTGAAAGAGCATTTTCCCCGTCATTCGTCATAGTAAATCATAAGCGAAGCAGTTCAGGCCGCGCCTATCCCGGCCAGGAGAAAAGCGGGCACCCTACCCGCCTGGCGTGGCCCTTTTAATCCTTGGGGCGCTGAAAGGGGGCGCAATGTCATCGAAACTACTCCGCCTAAAAAAATGGCTGACGTTGGAAGACTCAGCAAAACACCTTTCGATTCTCATCGACGATGAGGTATCTATCGCCGACATTTTTCAGTTTTGTCTTGAAGGGTTGTTGACCGTTTCGGTCTATTTCCCCAACGACCAGCCCGCTCAACAATTGCTACCGACACCCATCGCCGATGCTCGCGTGTTGACGGTTCGGCTGCCCAAAGAAAAGGGCTGCATTCCAAACATTGACTGGCAACTAATCGAGCAAGTTCGATTCCTAGTGACGCATCAAGGTGCTGAATTCACAGAGAGCGATTGGACGGCTTTCTACTTGTTCTTGTCAGAGCACGGCGCTGAATACCCCGGCAATATGGAAAAGAACTCTTATCCGGTGTTCATTGGGGCCGCTATTGAGATCGGCGGGGAAACAATCATTCTTGAAGAAAAACCGGGCGGTGAGGTAAACATCATAAATTATTGGGACTTGATGCTCAGCTCAAGCGGGTTAATCGAATTAGAAAATCAGTATCTCAAAGAAATTGGGGCTGCGACGAAGACCAGTCTCGGGTGGGGCGGATTAATTCTTCGACACTCCGTCAATCAGGATTGGTTTGTCGGCTTGCAGAGCTATCTTCCGGAGCTGTCGGATAATGAAAACGTGGAAACAACCGAATCGAGCCAGATGTTGGCCCTACTTGGACTGTTTGGAAAAAAGTACTGGGCCGCTGACAGCTTACCAGTAGAGTGCCACCTAGCCATCAGTACTGCCGAACTCCGGCGTTTCGTCTCTTCGCTGAATGAGCCCGAACCAACCGCCGTACGCGCCTCCGACAGTGAAGCCACCGAACTTACACGAATCCAGCGGACTCTCGCGGCCTTGGCCCACGGCCTGGCTCGAAAATATCCTGCCTATAAGCACGGAAACAAGCCAAACGTCTCACAACTGGCAAAGCTGGCAACAGAGCATTTACGGGACGCCACCAGCGACCGCACCCCGCACGGCTTCAGCGAGACTACCGCCCGCCAGACCATCGCCGAGGGCCTGAAAGTCTGCCCGGACTTAACGAATTCCTGAGGCTTTCTTCTGACAACTGCCATTTGATTTTGACAACTGGCACCGATAACCCGCCAGCCATTGGAGGATTACCCCGAACCTGAACGGAACAGAGGGGTAATCCAGATGACCGCACAACCGCAAACCAACGAGAACACCCGCCAGCCCATCGAACGCATGCTACGCCGCAAAGAGGTGGAAGCCATTACAGGCCGAAGCCGCAGCGCGATTTATGAAGGCATGGCCGCCGGCACCTTCCCCAAACCTGTAAAGATCGGCGTCCGCGCGATTGCTTGGCCTGAATCCGTTATCCGTCACTGGATTGCAGAGCGTATGGAGGTGGCGGTATGACTGGCCATCATGAAAAACGCCGAGTGGAACCCAGAGTCACGAGATCTGAGGCAGGGAGGGCAACGCATGGACAAAATTAAGCGATCCCCCGCCGCCGGGCAGCAAACAGGGGAATCAGCAAGCCAATCGCCAACCAATCTTACTGAGAACATTGCTGAACGCAAGACGTGTAAGGCCTCTCTGGGCCCCCGTGAACGCCGTTTGCTCGAAAGCTTACTGTATGGGCCTCTCACCCGAGAAATGGCCGATAGCGTCGCCAGAGCGAGCAACGGACCGCACTACATCGGCAACCTGAGAGCACTAGGGCTCAAAATTCCTTGCAAACGGCGCAGAATCAGCGATTCAGATGGCAGGCCCGCGCGCCCAGGGGTCTACCACCTAGACAGCTCGTCTCAGGCCCTCGCGAGGCAACTTCTTGCGGAGCAGGAGGCCACCTGAATCATGGCTGGCAAAAGCAAGCGAGAAAAAATCACCGGGCGGCGCGAAAAGCCCACGTTTGTCGGCATACCAATGATTGTCATGGACAGCCCCGCCTATTGCAGATTGGGAGGCTGGGACGTGAAGCTACTGATGGACATTGCCCGACAGTACAACGGATATAACAACGGCGACCTATGCGCAGCGTGGAAAACCATGAAGCCGAAGGGGTGGAATTCAAAGGGGACGTTGAATAGGGCCCTTCAAACACTTCAGGAATTAGGATTCGTGGAACAGACCCGGCAGGGTGGCCGCAACCGGTGCTCACTGTTCAGCCTGACTTGGCAACCGATTGACGAGTGCAAGGGGAAGCTCGACGTATCACCCACCCAAACGCCCAGCAATCGGTATAGAACAGCACACCTGAGAGCTGCATAAAAAAAACCGTGCCCCGTATGTGGGCCAATTTACCCCGTATGTGGGTCAGTCAGGGACGACTGGCCGATTTTTTCAACGACATTACCCCGTATGTGGGCCAGTCAGGGCTATTCTTGCTCTCTCATTACCCCGTATGTGGGCACCTATATAGATTTACCATAGGTAGTCAGTTTTTCTGTTCAGTCATGGTGTCTTTTGAGGCTATTTTAGCGAGCGCTCGAAATCGGTTTTAAGACCGCAACCAGGCAGCACCGGGCTCATCAATGAATGGCGGGTCCTTTTGGAGGATGGTCAGGAGCGAGGGCAGCGCAGACGAGTTGTTCTTGCAGACCGCAGAAAGCCCTGCCTTTCCTTCCTCGGATAGAACCAACTTCAAAAAACAGGACAAGGCCTGGGATCGGCCCCGCCGGCGTGCAGAATGTAGCCTTTTTAAGGACTGCGAAAACTCATTGGTCCAAATGGTAATACGTGGCTTATCGCAGCCATCTCACGCACCACCTTCACGCCTTCCAGCGCAACGGAGCATTTCACTTGCCTATCTTTTTTATAGTGGGGAAAAACTCTGAAGGTTCTAACCAAGGGCCACGCATGAACACTGGGATTGCATGCCCCGACTGAAATGCAACGGCGTCAGGCGATACAGTCGTGCCGAAATACCCCGCGCAGCGGGACTCAAGATTTTTAGCCACCGGGCGACCTGGGCAGGACGCGAAAGACTAGCGGGCTACTAGCAAATCCCCGTGCGCCACAAGCCAATGCGGACCACACGCGATAAGCCCCCTTCTCTTTTGAACCTTAATTCGCTAACAGCCTGCCGGGGCAACGCTCGCGCAAAACTGCCTCTTGCTGACTTTTCGTTACAGAATGAGCATGATCCAAATAGCAATGCATGCCGGGGGTAGCGGATCGCTTTTGGGGGTACTTATGGGGGTACTTATGAAAAGCCCATACTGCTGATCTTTTAATTATCATTCGGTTATAGCCCGGTTTCGGTAGATGGTGGGCCCACCATTTCTGGATTCCGTAGTGTTTCCTTCGAGCGATGCGCTCATTTTCCCCAATCAATATGACTGGCGTTTGCCGGAGCAGATGGTACAACTTTGGTTTAAGTCGAACCCAGACTTCCTTCAGTACAGCACGGAGCCCAAGGTTAAAGCAGTGGAGTTGCAGTCATCAGACCCATTGCAACGACAAAGGCGTTGCCGAGGTGCTAGAGATCTACCCCGATCCCGTGATGCTTTTTGCTATCACGCCTACGACGGGAACATCTTCAAAGAAAGCTCGTCATAAAGCGGTTCAACGAAAAGAAGGGGGTTTACACTTCGGTCCGCGGTTTTCCTCTCCAGCCTCCTTGAAGGGCCTCACATGAGAGGCTTCCATGACGCTTTACTCGGATTTCCAGTGATAGTGAGTGCAGTGGATATTACTGCAGATGTGCTATGGGCATTAGTAGCTCACCATGAGAACGAGCGGGCCCTAGCCAATTGAGTTTGGAGTTAAAGCAGTCAAGCTGCGTGCCAGGGATTGTTGGTGCAGGCCGTTGCTAGTCAGCCTAAAAGTACATGTTACTCTTCGCCGCTCCAGAGAACATAACTAAGGAAGGTCTGAATAACTGCTAATTTTTGCCGATGTTGTTTCAAAGCAGCAGAAATCTCGAATTTCAGACGTTATTTCCCCGTTATTTGTATATTTTTTGCCTGTTTCCCGCCATTTTGGC
>Ga0114903_1000172_pt1 | contig 45288 bp, 45 predicted proteins | sample MalvirDeepMed_s2_FD_87289 | JGI IMG/M metagenome (GOLD analysis project Ga0114903, IMG submission 87289) | Marine viral communities from the Global Malaspina Expedition - Malaspina viral metaG DeepMed_s2 | ecosystem: Environmental > Aquatic > Marine > Oceanic | place: Mediterranean Sea...
CCTGCGGGCCGAGCATTGCTTCATCCTCGACCCCATCGACGGCACCCGCGCGTTCCTCAAGGGGGAACCGACCTGGGCTGTCTCCCTCGCCGTGACCACCGGCAGCCAGCCCACTGCCGCCGTCATTCATCTTCCGGCGCGCAATCTTACCTATACCGCGGACGCCACCGGAGCGTGGTGCAACGGCATCCCCCTTCAGGCCTCGACCCATTCCGCACCCGACGGCGCCCGGACCCTTGGCAACAAGGCGGCCTTCGCCACCCATAACTGGGACGGCGTGCCCGCCTTCGACCGCGCCTTCCGCCCCTCGATGGCCTATCGCCTGGCCTGCGTGGCCCAAGGCAAGGCCGACGCCATGCTGACGCTGCACCGCGCTTGGGAATGGGACATCGCCGCGGGCGCCCTGATCGCCGCGTCTGCCGGCGCGGCCGTTACCGACCGCCGCGGCGGTCCACTGCTGTTCAACTCGCCTCAGCGCACCACCGACGGGGTCATTGCCGCCAACCCCACGCTCAGCGCCGCCATCCGCGCCCGGCTGGCCTGAGGGAACCCCTTGCCGCGCAGCCGTGTTGCGATACCGCATGGGGGTGCAATGTTTACACTGGAAGACCGCCACGAAGAAGCCGAGGTCGTCTCGCTGGAGCGGCCCGAGTTGCTGATGTTCTGCGGCCTGATGGGTCTTGCGGGCTGCATCGCGCCGTTCGTGACCATCGTCTGGGGCACCGCGGTGGCAGATCACGACTTCATCGCCGATACGATCAGCGACCTCGCCCGCGGGGATCACAAGCGGATCATGGACGTGGGGTTCTACCTCAACGCCTCGGGTTTGCTGGCCATCGCCATAGCCGCCGCGCATGCGCATCTGGGCAAGGTCGGCTGGACGCTGGGCGTCTTCGCCCTGTCTTTCCTGGCGCTGGTCGTGGTCCTTCTGGGCCTCTGGGACGAGTTCAACGACGTCGGCGGCCCGGGCACCGACATGACCGTCCACACCCAGCTCACGTTCCTTCTGGGCCCGCTCTACCTGATCGGGCCGCTGGTGATGGCCAAGGGGGCGGGGGGCATCTCGCCCACCTATGGTTGGCTCTTCGTCGCCTCCGCCGCGATCTGGGCCCTGTTCGCAGCGGCCTTCAAACTGTCCCCAGATAGCATCGACGGCATCGTCGAGAAGATCGCCATCGGCGGCTCGTTCCTCTGGACCGTCCCCCTGTCCTTCCTCTTCATCGCCCGCGGCTACGAGAAGACCCACAGGGTGACCGGCCGCCGCCAACAGAGTTGACCCGTCCCCCCACCCGGATAGCGTAGGCTGGGGGAAGATGGGGCATTGCCGATGAAAGACACCGACAAGCTGATCGAGGGCTGTGCCGCCCTCGTTATTGGCATGACCGCCGCTGCGATCGGCTCAGCAACGCTCGGGGCAGTTGCCGGGCCCGTCGGACTTCTGATCGCGGGCGGGGCCAGCATCCGCGCACAACTGACCTCCCGGTGCCGCGACCGCCCCGGCAAGCGCGTTATGGCCGCGTTGACCTCCGACAGCGAACTTGCCCCGCACATCCCCGAAGCTGCCGCCATCGTCGGGACTCTGCGCAATGACCTGTTCCGGCAGATCGACACCACCAGCCTTGTATCCCTAACTTGGCACAAGATCCCTGAAGAAATCGCCAAGCCGGTATTGGGATCTCTCGACAGCACCACCAGCGAGGGTGCGCGCCGGGTCGTGGGCCTCGTCTTGACCGAAACCGCGCGGGTACTGACGGAGGATGACGAATTCCGCACCGCTCTGCGCGATGACCGCAGCCTGACGACCCTGCGAGAGGTCGTGGCGGTAAACCAACATGTACTAGTCCTGTTGAGCGAATTGCGGGAGCTCAGGAGCGCTGTTTTCGACCGAGCTGTCGAGGCAGGAGTTCCCGCGGCGGTTGTAATCCGACTGGCAAGACGGATTTCCGCAGATGTGGATGATCCGTATTCCGCGATGGAGGAACTCGCCCGTGCCGTGGAGATCGCCGAACGGGTCGAGCGCGAGGGTCATACACCGTCCAACCACGCGGACTTCGTGGACGAGGTCATGGCCCGCGTCGCCGCCCTTGCCCGAGAGTCGCGCTATGCCGACGCAGGCAACGAGATCGACGCCGCCCTCGCCCGCGACGAGGAGGAAACCCGCGCCCGCCGCACCAAGCTCTTCGACCGCGGGATCGAGGTCGCAACCCTCGACCGCGACCCCGCCCGCGTCGCCGACCTGCTGGTCAAGAAGGGTGATCTGGAGGCGGGCGGGCGCATGTCGCTTGAGAGCATGAATCAGAAGATGCGAGAATGGGGTGTCGACGATCACGCCGATAAAACCAGACTAGAACTAAGCGTTTGTGTTGAACTGGGCCGCGTCTGGAAAGAGCGCGCGAGTGATGTGCAGGAAAAGGTATCGGCGTTGTATAGCTTTGGGTTTGCCTCCCATATTTTGGGGGGGCGTCTCCTAGATCGATTTATTTTAAAGCAGGCGGCCAGCGCCTTCCGCGAAGCCCTCGATGCCGGCAAGTCGTCATTGTCTACTCACGATATAACGGTTTTGCGGTTTCAGCTTGCTCAGACACTAGCTGTAATGGGTGAGCGGGAAGGAGGTGATGAAAACTTCACTGAAGCTTTATCGATATTCAAATCTGTCCAAGAGGAATGGTGTCTCGATGTATTGCCGATTAGATGGTCTGAAGTTGAAGGAAGTATCGCGGGTGTATTGTTTAATATGGGAACTCGAGAGGAAGGAACGTACTTGCTAAGGAAGTCGGAGGTCTCGTTTCGGAAAGCCCTAGCGGTATTGACGCATGATAAGCACCCCGACGTATGGTGCGACTTTCAGATGAATTTAGGAAACGCCCTCTCCGTAATTGGGATTCGCGAAAATCTATCAAACTATCTTGTTAGGGCGGTTGAGGCATACGAGGCGACCCTGAGAGTTAGGACGAGGGAACGGGTTCCAGGCGACTGGGCAATATTGAAGACTAATATGGGAGCGTCTTTGACGGAACTAGGGTATCGCCAGCTAGGGCTTGCCCGTCAAAGAACCCTATACAGGGCGGTCTCGGAGTTGAAGGATGCGCTTACCGTTAATACCCTCGAGAACATCCCGATGGAGCACGCGCGTTCGAGTATGAACTTGGGTCTCGCGTTTGCTGCCATCGCTGCACGCGAGCCGGGCGTGAAAAGCCTTGAGGATGCAATGGCGGCATATCGCGACGCTTTGAAGGTTTGGAGACCTGAGAATTCTCCATTGGACTGGGCAAATGCGTTTGGTTTAGAAGCCTTTGCACTGCATGGTATGGCTCGTAGAAAAAATGATGCTGATCTAGCGGCCAGCGCCTTAAAGCAACTTCAGAAGTCGGTGGATTTTCTGTTACGGTTTGGAAACGAATATTTGGGCGCCAAATTCGCTTCCTCGATTCCAACTTTCCAACGGCTGGTTACCGAGCTCCAGCAAGTGTCCTGACCCCGTCCCGACAGATGCATGACAGATGTCCGGCGCGTGTCCGGCGCAGGCACGACGGAGACCCGGCGCAGGTCCGACACAAGTCCGGCGCTTGCGGGACGGGGGCGGGACGGCCTAGATGGCACCGAAAGGAGACATCCCATGACCCAACGCCTGCATCTCGTCTTCGGCGGAGAGCTTGTCGATCCCGCCCAGAACGCGTTCAAGAAGGTCGACGACATCCATATCGTCGGCATGTTCCCCGACTACGCAAGTGCCTACGACGCCTGGAAAACCTGGGCGCAAAAGACCGTCGACAACGCGCATATGCGCTATTACATCGCGCATCTTCATCGCCTCCGGGACGAGGAGACCGCCGCCTCTCCGACCGAGGAACTGGGCTGAGGGCACCGGGGTTGCCCGACTTCTCCCTCACCCTTCTGCGCCACCGTCTCTCGGCCCGCACCCAGTCCCGCCGCCCCTCCATGGCGCGGCGGGCGCGACCCGAGGGGCGGCTTATGTGGTTGCATTTGGGGGAGAATTTTGACCCGACCGGTGTCTGCATCGCGGTCGAACGGCTGCGCGAACGGCACCGGGATCTTCGGGTTCTGATCACGGGGGACCAAGCCGATGGCGGCCTGATCGACGCCCCGCCCTCGGACACCGTCCCGTCCGTGCGCGCGTTCCTGGACCATTGGCGGCCCGACATCGCCCTGTTCGCCGGTAACGACGTTTTCCCCATGCTCTGGTCCGAAGCGCTGGCGCGCGGCATCCCCCTGATCGCGGTCGAGGTCGATACGACCCGCCATGCCGCCGCCATGATCCGGCAGATGCGGGGCTTCGATGCCATCCTCGCGCTTGAGCCCGATCTGCGACTGGATCCCGTGATCGAGGTGACCGGCCCCCTGTCGACCACGCCGCTTCTGCCCCATGCGGACCGCGCCGAGATCGAACGGATGCACGAAGCCTTCGGCAACCGCCCCGTCTGGCTGGCACTGGGGGCCATGGCGGACGAGACCGAGGCCATTCTGCAGGCCCACGCGCTGGCATCCCGGATGACCCACAGGCTGTTGCTGGTGCTGGATGTCGACGATGCCACCGCCACGTCGCGGTTGCGCGACGGTGGGTGGCGCTGGGTGGATCGGGATGCGGATGGCGTTCCGATAGATGCACAGGTCCTGCTGACGGAATTTGGGACTGAGGACGGACTTTGGCTTCGACTGGCGCCGGTGACGTTCATGGGCGGCACGCTCTCAGGCGATGGCCCTTCCCTCGATCCGCTGGCCATGGCGTCCCTGGGCACGGCGCTTCTTGCAGGGCCGCAGGGGGCAGATGTCGCGAGCATGTCGCGCCTGACGGCGGTCGGTGCGGTCCGGAGCATTCAGGATTCCGCGACCCTCGGCACCGGGGTCGAGAGCCTTCTGAACCCCGAGGAGGCCGCGGCCATGGCTCATCGCGGCTGGTCGGTTACCAGCGAAGGTGCGGAAGCGACGGCGCAGTTGGTCGATCTTCTGGACGATACGCTGGCGGGGATCCCGGTCTGATGCGCGCGCCGAAGTTCTGGTTTCGGCCCGCCGATGCGCCGGGGTTCGCCGCGCGCGCCTTGTCGCCCCTCGGGCATCTTTATGCGACGGCGACCGCGGCCCGCTTGCGAAAGTCGGGCTTACGCCTGCCGGTCCCGGTCATCTGTGTGGGCAACCTGAATGTCGGGGGGACCGGAAAGACCCCGACCGTCATCGCCCTGTTGCAGATGCTGGCCGACCGCGGCGCCGCGCCGCACGTCGTCTCTCGCGGATATGGCGGGACGCTGAAAGGCCCCCACCTGGTCGATCCGCGACGGGATACTGCCGCTGATGTAGGGGATGAGCCGCTGATCGTTGCGAATTTCGCCCCCGTACACGTTTCGCGGGATCGCGCAGCCGCCGCGAAGGCCGCCGTGGAAGGCGGGGCGGACGTCATCGTGATGGATGACGGCTTTCAGAACCCGGCCCTTCGCAAGGACCTTTCGATCCTGGTCGTGGACGCCGAAACCGGCTTTGGCAACGGGCGTGTGGTCCCGGCAGGGCCCCTTCGGGAGGGGGTGTCGGCCGGTATGGGGCGCGCGGACCTTCTGCTGTCCATCGGGTCCGCAAATGCCCAGCAGGGTTTCGACGCGGCATGGGGCGCACAAATTCCTTGCGCGCGTGCGACGGGTCGGCTGTCCCCGATCCGGACAGGCATGCCCTGGGACGGCCTGCGAGTTCTGGCGTTCGCCGGGATCGGCCGCCCGCAAAAGTTCTTCGACACATTGAACGGGGTGGGTGCCAATGTCGTCGCGGCGCGAAGCTTCGACGACCACCAAGTCTATTCCGACACGATCCTGGCGCGGCTGACGCGAGAGGCGCGAGAGGCAAACGCGCAGCTCGTCACAACGGAAAAGGACGCGGTGCGTCTGCCCGCGTCCTTCCGTCCGTCCGTCCTGACGGTCCCCGTTCGGCTGGAGTTCGATGATCCGGCGCCGGTGCTGGCAGCGCTGGACCGGATCGGGATTTAGCCTTCCCCGCCGAGCTTCTCGTCCAGAATGCGTTGGAACTCGGAATAGCTCATATTCGAGTATTTCTCGCCGTCGATGACGAAGCTGGGCGTAGATGTGATGTCGTCAGCCTCGGCGTTCTGCTGGAAGTTGGCGTAGAGCGCTTCGGCCTTCGCACCGTCCGACAGGCAGGCATCAAGCTGTTCCTCGTCCAGGCCGGCGGTCTTGCCGATGGTCTTGAGGTTCGACGCGATCTCGGCAGGCTCGCCTTGGGTCCATTCGCGCTGCCGCTCGTAGATCAGGTCGGCGATGCCGAAGAAGCGGTCTTCCGATCCACCGCACCGGGCGACCATGCTGGCCCAAAGGCCGTAGCGGTCGAAATAGACGTCGCGATAGACGAACTCGATCTCGCCCGTGTCGATGTAGTCGGCCTTGAGCTGCGGGAAAACGTTGTCGTGGAAGTCACGGCAATGCGGGCAGGTGAAGGACGCGTATTCGATGACCTGAACCGCGGCGTCCTCGTTGCCTAGCGTCATCTCCTGGATCTCGACATCCGATGCCTCAGCGGTGGCCTCGCCCTCTTGCGCCTGGGCCGGGGTGAACGGCGTCATCGCGGGATTGTCGCCCGGGCCGGACAGGTACCAGATACCCCCTGCGGCAACGGCGGCGGTGGCGGCGAGGGTCGCGATCTTGTTCATGATTGTTCCTTCTTGGTGCTGGAGGCGAGGACGTTCGAGCCCAGGCGTTCGAGGGCGGCGCGCAGGCCGGGGTCGCCCACCTCGGGAACCGAGACGGCCGGGGCCGCCGTGGTCTTCGGCGGCGGGGTATAGGAGGATGCGGGTTCGGCAAAGCCCGTCGGGGCGGTCTGGGTGATGTGGACGCGGCGGATCGCCTGATAGCCGTAGCAGGCGTTCACCTTCTCGCGCAGTTTCTCCTTCTGCATCTGAAGCATGGGGGCCTGCGCGCCGGTGGTCAGAACGGTTAGCGTCGCCCCCATCCCCCCGCGCGAGAACGAGACATCGACGGGGCGGCAGATCGACGCGATATCCTGCCCCACGACCTCGGCCCAGCGAGTCAGAAGGCGCGACACGGCGAACCCGCGGCTTTCACCGACCTTGCGGACGTCACGCTCGATCAGTTGGGCGGCGCGGACTGCCCCCTTGCGAAACGTGCGGCGATGTGGCGACTGGTTTGCACTCATGCGGCCAATCTAGGCATGTGCGCCACAGGGGGAAGCCCCGCCCTGATCAGGAAGCATAAAAGATGCGTGACGCCTCCGTCTCCGAAAGATTGCTGGACTGGTACGACGGACACGCCCGCGACCTGCCCTGGCGCGTGGGGCCCGCCGCGCGCCGGGCGGACGAACGGCCCGATCCATACCGTATCTGGTTGTCCGAGGTGATGCTTCAGCAGACGACCGTGGCGGCGGTGAAGGCCTATTTCCAGCGGTTCACGACCCTTTGGCCCACGGTCGGGGATCTGGCCGCGGCCGAGGATACCGCTGTCATGGGGGAATGGGCCGGTCTTGGATACTATGCCCGCGCCCGCAACCTGTTGAAATGCGCGCGCATCGTGGCGGGGGACCTGGGCGGTCATTTTCCGGATACCCGCGAAGGTCTGGCGGGGCTGCCCGGTATCGGCCCGTATACCTCGGCGGCTATCGCATCCATCGCGTTCGATCGCCCCGAAACGGTTGTCGACGGGAATGTCGAGCGTGTGATCTCGCGCCTTCATGCGGTCGAGACGCCCCTGCCGGCGGCAAAGCCCGAACTGACGGCGTTGGCGGATGCGCATACGCCGCAGGTGCGGCCCGGGGATTACGCCCAGGCGATCATGGACCTGGGGGCGACGATCTGCACGCCGCGCAGCCCCGCTTGCGGGATATGTCCGCTGATGGACATGTGCGTGGGACGGGCCGAGGGGATCGCCGCCACGCTTCCCCGCAAAAGCCCGAAAAAGGCCAAGCCGGTGCGGCGGGGCGTCGTCTATGTCGGGCGTCGGGCCGATGGGGCATGGCTGGTCGAAACGCGCCCCCAAAGCGGGCTTCTGGGGGGCATGCGGGGCTGGCCGGGGTCGGACTGGGCCGAAGCGGTCCCCGATCATGCTCCACCCGCGGACGCCAAATGGGCCGAAGCCGGAGAAGTGCGCCACACTTTCACGCATTTTCACCTTATCCTCGACGTGATGATCGCGGACGATCTGAAGGAGCCGCGACGAGGGCGGTTCCTGCCATCGGCGGAGTTTCGTCCATCCGACCTGCCGACCGTCATGCGCAAGGCGTTTGACCTTGCGTCAGGACAGCTCGGCACCGTTGAGCAACAATCGAACGGATCGGTATGATGACACGGCAAGGAGGCATCGCATGACCCACATTTCGCAGGCTCTGCCCTTCTGGTTGTCATTGCTTTTGGTGCCCGTCGTGATCCTCGCGGCGGCGCTGGGCGGATGGTGGGTCCTTCTGGTGCCTGCCGCGACGTGGTGGCTGTTTTCGATCATCGACAGTTTCGCCGGCCTGAACGAGGCCAATGCCGATCCAACGACACCCGACACGCAACTGTTCTGGTATCGTCTTATCACGCTGATCTGGCTGCCGATCCAGGTTGCGCTGACCTACGGGTTGATCTGGTATGTCCAACAGTCCGATCTGGGTACGGCCGAGGCCATTGGCCTGTTCTTCGGCGTCGGCGTCCTGTCGGGGACCATCGGCATCAACTACGCGCACGAACTGATGCACCAGCGGAACCGGGCGGAACGGTGGTTGGCGGACCTTCTGCTGGCCATGGTCTTCTATTCCCATTTCCGGTCCGAGCATCTTCTGGTCCATCACCGGTATGTCGGGACCGGCCGCGACCCCGTCACCGCGCGCTACAACGAGGGGTTCCACCGCTTCTATCCCCGTGTCCTGCAGCAAAGCCTGGTCTCGGCGTTCCGGGCCGAGGGCGCGATGCAGCAGCGCCGGGGCCGGCCCTGGTGGCATCGCACCAACCCGTTCTGGAAATACTGGGCGCTCCAAGCAGGGTTCCTTCTGGCTGCGTTCCTCATCGGCGGGTGGGCCGGCGTGGGGCTTCTGCTTTTCCAGGCGGGGGTCGCGATCTGGCAACTGGAACTGGTCAACTACGTCGAACATTACGGGCTGACGCGGAAATACCTCGGCGACGGCAGATACGAGCATGTGCGGCCCCGGCATTCGTGGAATGCCAGTCACAAGGCCTCGAACTGGCTATTGATCAATCTGCAGCGGCATTCCGACCATCATTACAAGCCCGACCGCCGTTTCCCGCTTTTGCAGACCTATTCCAGTACCGAGGCCCCGCAACTGCCCGCGGGCTATCCCGTGATGACCGTAGCCGCGATGATCCCCCCGTTGTGGAAGCGGATCATGAACCCGAGGGTGAAGGCGTGGCGGCGGCAGTTCTATCCTGAGATCAAGGATTGGCACCCCTACAACAAGGCCCTGAACCCGGCACCGCGCTAGGCTTGGTGGGTGTCGCAGAAGTAGGATGTGCGGCCGCCCACCTTGCGTTTGACGATCGTCCCGTCGCAAACGGGGCAGTCCGCCCCTTCAGTCCGGTTCGGGATCAGCCAATCGCCGGGCAGCTTGCTGTAATCCATGTCCGTCGCAGCCACCGCTTCCAGAACGCGGGGCATCTTGTCATGGAGGGCGTCCAACCGGTCACCGTCCAAGTCCGCGGCCTTGGCCGTTGGGGATGTGCCGGTCTGGAACAATATCTCGTCCGACCACAGGTTGCCGATACCGGCCAGCTTCTTCTGGTCCATCAATGCCGATTTGACCGCCCCGCGTGTGCCGCCGATCACATCCCGGAACGCCTCGCGACTGATCTCCAGGGCATCGGGCCCGTAGCCCTCGTCTCGTATGAAGGTCTCGGGGTCGTCGATCACGTGGACCCAGCCCAGCTTGCGGGGGCAGCGAAAGGCAAGCCGACGGTCGCCCTCGAACGCGATGATCAGCTTGCGGTAATCCGGTGTCTTTCCCCCATCGTCATAGGGGCGGAGCGATCCGCTCATCCCAAGGTGGACGGCGATCCAGGGGCCCGTCTTCGAGCCCGCGAAGATCAGTTTGCCGTGGCGGCGGGTTTCGGTGAACTGATGTCCGACCAGACGTTGGCGCGCATTGCCGCCCGGAAGCGTGATGTATTGGACGTCGTCGCCGGCCTCGACGCTGACGATGGTACGGTTCAAGCACATCGCTTCGACGCGGCGCCTGTTCGCTTCGGCTTCGGGTAATTCGGGCATCGGCACCTCCTGCCCCCGGAAATGGGCAGGGTGACGGGTTCGTTCCCTCCGCCCTGGCCGCAACCCGGGCCGCGCGTCAATTTGCGCCTTCGATTTCCGACGGATCACCGGTGATGGGCGATCTTGCCCAGCGACGTGCGCGGTGCTTTGGTACGCGCATGCGCAGCCTTCTGATTTTCCTGAGCCTACTCGCCGCCAATCCTGTCGCGGCCGATCCCGTCCCAATCGACGAGACGGGCTTTCCAAGCCATGGCGCGGAGGAGGTCGAGCTGGGGAAGTTGCTGTTCTATGATCCCATCCTGTCGGGCAATCGCAGCGTCAGCTGTGCGACCTGTCATCACCCTAGGTTCGCGACGGGCGACGGAATTGCCCTGGGTCTGGGGGATGGCGGCGTGGGGCTTGGGCCCGACCGGCAGGCCGATCCCGAGAACCTGCCAGAGCAGCGGATCCCGCGCAACGCGCCGGCGCTGTTCAACACCGGCCACCGGGATGTGACGGTGATGTTCGCCGACGGCCGGATCGAGGCGGATCCCGACCGACCCTCTGGTCTTCGGACCCCGCTGGAGGAAGAGATGGTAGCGGGTTTCGACAATCTGTTGTCCGCGCAGACCATGTTTCCGGTGCTGTCCCCGGACGAGATGGCGGGGCACTACCAGGAAAACGACGTCGCCAAGGCGGTGCGGCAGGGTCGCCTGACCGGCGATGGCGGTGCGTGGGACATCATCGCGGGCCGCGTTGCGGACATTCCCGAATACCGCACCCGTTTCGCGGCGGCCTATCCGGACATCGCGTCCGGGGGGCGTATCGCGTTCACCGACATCTCGAACGCCATATCTGCGTTCGTCAGCGCGGAATGGCGGTCCGACGACAGCGCTTTCGACCGGCATCTAAGGGGGGAAGGCGCGCTGGAGGACGAAGCGCTTGCGGGGATGGAGCTGTTCTTCGGCGATGCGGGGTGCGCATCCTGCCATGACGGGCCCTTCCTGTCGGACCAAGAGTTTCACGCGATGGGCGCGCCGCAGCTTGGCCCCGGCAAGGCCGAGCGGTTCGAGAGCCACCAGCGTGATGTCGGGCGCATGCGGGTCACCGGCCGGACCGAGGACGCGTACGCCTTCCGCACGCCAATGCTGCGCAACGTCACCAGGACCGGACCTTGGGGGCATGCAGGCGGCCATGCCGACTTGCGCGAATTCCTGCGCGATCATGCCGAGCCGTTGGCCGCCAGCGACCGGTATACGCCCGACGTCGCGTTGCCGCCGCTGGCGGGGGCCAAGCCGGATTGGGCGATCTGGTCGGATCCCAAGGAACGCGGGGCGATCCTGTCTGCCGTCAAACGTCAGCCGCATCCGCTGGATGAGCGGGTTCTGGACGCGTTGATGGCGTTCCTCGCCGCGCTCGACGATGAAACCGCGCTTTCCGGGCGCATGGGGATCCCCGAGACGGTGCCGTCGGGCCTGCCGATCGACCGTTAGCCTTGCGGGGCGTGGAAGGTGTTCGCCGGTACCGTTTTCCACGCGCCCTTGCGCCCGTCTGGCCAGATCACTCGGATCTGCGCTGACGTCGCATCCCCCAGCCCGAAATGGATGGAACCCGCCTGCCCACCGGCGTGACCGCCACCCACGGTGATCTCGCGCGCCTGGCGGACCGGCCCGGCGCGAAGCTCGATCCAAGCGCCGACGGCTTGGGTGTTCGGGCCGTCCATAGCGGGTTGAACCTTCAGCCAGTTGCCCGCCGGGCTGGTGTTCTGCCACAGCCTCAGAGGCGCGCGGCGGGCCGATACAACGAGGTCCAGCCGCCCGTCGCCATCGAAATCGGCCAGCGCCGCCCCGCGAGACCGGGCGTCGTCGGCGATCCCCGCGGCGGCGCCTGCTTCCGTGAACCGGCCATCGGCAGTCTGCATCAGCAAGTTGTTCGGGTCGTGCATCGCGTTCGACGGCATCTGGTCCACGTTGCCCTTGGCGATGAACAGGTCGAGGCGGCCGTCATTGTCCACGTCCCCGAATTCGGCGTGCCACCCGGTGGACGGGCGGCCGTCGTCGCCCTGGTAAGGGCGTTGGGCGGCGGTGCCGACCTCGTACGGGGCATTTTCCCAGGTCTTGCCATCGTTGAACTGCAATAGCTGATCGCCCATGGAGGTCAGCATGACCTCGGGCAGGCCGTCGCCGGTGATATCGGCGCTGGCGATCCCCATGCCCCACAGGGAGACCTTCTTCCACCCGTCCGCTTCGGTCCGCGGTTCAAGCGGAGATAGGCGCCACATCTCCTCGTATCCGCCGGTCAAATAATAGTGCCGGTCGTTCGAGATCCTCAGTTCGGGCGTCCCGCTGCGTTGCCAGTCCGAGATCAGCATCGACAGCGCGCACCATCCGGGTGCGATCGGTCTGGGCGCACCGTAGCCCGTGCCTTTTGGGCGATAGAGGGCGTTGTCGTCACACGCGCCGAACGGACCATCGGAGTCGGTGCGATCCACGTAATTGCCGATGGCGAGTGTAGGTAGTTGGGCTTCCCCCTCCCACGTGGCCGAGAACGCGGTCGACCACGCGGTGCCGCCGTCGAAGCCCCATTCGGCACTGGCATCGCGGAACCCGCAATCGCCGTCGCCCTTCAGAAGGAGGTTCGCGCCCACCCGCAGCACCACAAGATCGAGAATCCCGTTTCCATCGATATCGAGAGGGTAAAGGCCGGTGACGCCCGTCAGATCCGACATTTGGCCTTCGGTGAACCGGATCGCGCCCCCCGGCCCTTCGGTGGCATTCACGAAAAGACGGGCGGGCGTCTCGCCCCCGGCGGCGGCGATGTCGGGACGGGTATCGCCGTTGCAGTCCAGCACGGCAACGCCGCCGCCGACGAAATGCTCCCACCCGCCGGAATAGACGTGCTCGACTGGGAACGCATCGGGACGGACCGTGAAGGACGGGTCGGCCTGCGCGGCAAGCGGCAGAATTGCCAGGGCGAACGCCAGCCTCATGCCACATCTTCCCGGACGAGGCCCAGCTCGGTCTCGGTAATACGCGAGAGTGCGAGCGCGCCGGCGCCGTATGCCCACAAAAGGTCGCCCCATTCATGTATGACCAGGGGGGGCAGGGGTTGCCCGGAATCGATGGTAAAGGCCTGCATCTCGACCAGCAGGTCCTGCGTGTTCAGCCAGTCGAAGCGCCGCTGGCCGCCGGACAGGATCAGAAGCGGAGGGTCGAACAGGTTGATGACGGTCGACAGCCCGGCGGCCAGATGGTGGCGGGCGCGGTCGAAGATAGACTGTGCAACTTCGTTTCCAGACGCGGCGGCTGTTTGCAGGGCGTCGATCAGTTCCGGGACCGGTTGCGTATCCTCGATCTGCAAGTTCAACGCGGCATAGGCTTCCCGCGCGATGGCATAGTCGGCCAGATACGCCTCGAGGCATCCGCGCTGGCCGCAACGGCAGAGGGCGCCGTCGATCTGAACCTTCGTATGACCTAGTTCGGGGCCCACGCCGTTTGCCCCCCGAAAGACGCGGTGATCGAGGACCATGCCCATGCCGACCCCCTGTTCAATTGTCACGACGGCGAAATTCGCGCGGTCGCGCCCCTTGCCGAACCACAGTTCGGCCAGCGCGACGAGGTTGGCGTCATTGTCCACGGCGACCGGAACGCCGATCCGTTCGGTCGCGATGCGGGCGAAGTCGATGTCCCGCCCGTCCAGCGCCCAGGACCAGTGCACCCGCCCAGAAGCATGATGGACGAAGCCGGGCACCCCCACGCCGACCGCGCCCAGGTCCCGACGCGTTCGGCCTACGTCGCACAGCATCTTGTCCACCATCGCGGTAATCGTCGCGAGTTGTGCGTCGACATCCGTTTGCGGCGCAGACGATCGGTGCCGGATGGAGGTCAGTTGCTGCCCGGCAAAGTCGAGCAGGATACCGGTGCTGTCGCGCGACGACAGCTTGATGCCGGCTACGATGAACGCTTCGGGGCGCACGGCGAGGCCGACGGGGGGGCGACCGCGGATACTGTTCGCCGCGCTGCGTGAAACGGGGGACTCGCATAACAGCATGCTGTCGATCAGCGCCCCGGTCAGGGTGGATACGGTTCCCGGAGATATTCCGAGGTCACGGGCAACTCGCGCCCGCGAGACCGGGCCAGATGCCCGGACATAGTCGAAGATTTGCAACTTCAGGGGGCGCGAAGGATCGGGGCCAACGATCAGCGGACCGCAGACGGAGTCGCCCTCTTCCGCAATATCGGCGGCCATTTCGTTCCCTCCCCGAACAAATAGACCCACGGTTTTTATGCTGCGGCGCAAAATAAGTCTGTTGCAGGCGCAGCATGTCGCCAGAATACGCGGGCGTTCATTCCGATTGCAAACATTAAGTTTGACAGGCGAATTAAAACAGGCAACATCTTTGCCAGCCGGATCGACCTGAGTCCGGATCGTTCTAGGGAGGAATTGATGCAAAGACGCACTCTGCTCGCCGTGGCTCTTTCGGCCACCTGTCTGACCCCGGCCGCCTTCGCGCAGGACGGGCCCACCGTTGGCGTAAGCTGGTCCAACTTCCAGGAAGAGCGTTGGAAGACCGATGAAGCCGCGATCCAGGCCGCCCTTGAGGAAGCCGGCGCCGAATACATCTCGGCCGACGCGCAATCGTCGTCCTCGAAGCAGCTTTCGGACATCGAGTCCTTGATCAGCCAGGGCGCCGATGCCCTCATCATTCTTGCGCAGGACAGCCAAGCGATCATTCCCGCCGTCGAGCTGGCCGCGAACAACGGTATTCCGGTCGTCGGCTATGACCGTCTGATCGAAGACCCCCGGGCCTTCTACCTGACCTTCGACAACATCGAGGTCGGCCGGATGCAGGCCCGCGCGATCCTCGAGGCACAGCCCGAGGGCAACTATGTCATGATCAAGGGCTCGCCCACCGACCCGAACGCCGACTTCTTGCGTGGCGGTCAGCAGGAAGTCCTGCAGGACGCGATCGATGCCGGTGACATCACCATCGTCGACGAGGCCTATACCGACCAGTGGCTGCCCGCCAACGCGCAGCGCAACATGGAGCAGATCCTGACGGCGAACGACAACAACGTCGATGCGGTCGTGGCCTCGAACGACGGCACGGCGGGTGGTGCCGTGGCGGCTCTCCAGGCGCAGGGCCTCGACGGGATCCCGGTGTCGGGTCAAGACGCGGACTTCGCCGCTCTGAACCGTATCGCGCAGGGCACGCAGACCGTGTCGGTCTGGAAAGACAGCCGAGACCTTGGCCGTCGCGCTGCCGAGATCGCCCTCTCGATGGCGGACGGCACCGAGATGAGCAACATCGAAGGTGCGGAAGAGTGGACGTCGCCCGGTGGCACGACGCTTTGGGCCGAGTTCCTCAACCCGGTGCCGATCACCCAGGACAATCTGGACGTCATCGTCGATGCCGGCTGGATCAGCCAGGAAGAGCTGTGCCAAGGCGTCGAGAACGGCCCCGCACCCTGCAACTGATACAACCTGTCTTTGCCCCGGTGCGTGGTTTGCGCGCCGGGACATTTCCTATTTCGGAGTGAAGTGATGGCCGACGCGAGCGCCTCCGGCACGTCTTCGAAGCGAAAATCCCTTTTCCAGACGCTTGAAGTCGATACGCGCCTTCTGGGAATGGTGGGCGCGTTCGTCGTCGTTTGCCTGATGTTCAATTTCCTGACGGACGGGCGTTTCCTGACGCCGCGCAACATCTTCAATCTGACGATCCAGACCGTCAGCGTGGCCATCATGGCCACCGGCATGGTCTTTGTGATCGTCACCCGCCATATCGACCTGAGTGTTGGATCCTTGCTGGCCACCTGTTCGGCGATGATGGCGATGACCCAGACGGCCATCCTTCCCGGGCTGGGCCTCGACTTTGGAAGTCCGCTTATCGCGCCCCTGGCGATCCTGGTGGGCGTCGCGACGGGTGCGGTCATCGGGGCCTTCCAAGGATACCTGATCGGCTATCTGGCGATCCCGGCCTTCATCGTTACGCTGGGCGGCCTTTTGGTCTGGCGAAACGTCGCCTGGTATCTGACGAACGGTCAGACCATCGGCCCGCTGGACGAGACCTTCCAGCTTCTGGGCGGGATCTCCGGCACCATGGGCGAGACCGGAAGCTGGATCCTGGGCGTGATCGCCGTGGTCGTGGCAGCCGTTGCCATCTGGGGCGCGCGGCGTGCACGGATTGCACACGAGTTCCCGGTCAAGCCGATCTGGGCCGAATTCGCCCTGATGATCGTCGCGGCAGTCTTGATCCTTGGTCTGGTCGCGACCCTGAACGCCTATGAAGTTCCCGAGCGGGTTCTTGCACGGCAGTTCGAGGCGCAGGGCCTGACCGTACCCGAGGGCTATACCCAAGGCTATGGCGTTCCCTACTCGGTCCTGTTGCTGATCGCCGTGGCTGTCGTGATGACGGTGGTGGCCCGCAAGACCCGTTTGGGGCGGTATATCTTCGCGACGGGCGGCAATCCGGATGCGGCCGAGCTGTCGGGGATCAACACGCGGATGCTGACGGTCAAGGTCTTCGCGATCATGGGTGTCCTTTGCGCGCTGGCTGCGCTGGTGGCATCGGCCCGACTGTCCTTTCATTCCAACGATATCGGCACGTTGGACGAACTTCGCGTCATCGCGGCCGCGGTCATCGGCGGAACGGCCCTGGCAGGGGGCATGGGCACGATCTATGGGGCGATCCTGGGCGCGCTGATCATGCAGTCATTGCAGTCGGGAATGGCCATGGTCGGCGTTGACGCGCCGTTCCAGAATATCGTGGTGGGCGGGGTCCTGGTCCTCGCCGTGCTGGTGGACATCGTCTACCGCAAGCGGACGGGAGCAAAATGATGGTGGACCAAAGTGGCACCCCCCTTGTCGAAATGCGCGACATCTCGGTCTCTTTCGGCGGAATCAAGGCGGTCGATCACGTCAGCATCAATCTTTTCCCCGGCGAGGTCGTGGGCCTTTTGGGCCATAATGGGGCGGGCAAGTCGACGCTGATCAAGTGTCTGTCTGGGGCATACCGGCAGGATACCGGCGATATTTTCGTCAACGGCGAGAAGGCGAATATCGAGAATCCGCGCGACGCCCGGGATTACAATATCGAGACGATCTATCAGACGTTGGCTTTGGCCGATAACCTAGATGCCGCGTCGAACCTGTTCCTTGGGCGCGAACTGACCACGGGGCTGGGATTCGTCAACGATGCCGCGATGGAGGCGGAAACGCGGAAGATCATGGGGCGGTTGAACCCCAATTTCCGCAAATTTGCATCGCCTGTCAGCGCTTTGTCGGGCGGGCAGAGGCAATCGGTCGCCATCGCGCGCGCGGTCTATTTCGAGGCGAAGATCCTTGTCATGGACGAGCCGACGGCCGCCCTGGGTCCGCAAGAGACGCAAATGGTGGCGGAGTTGATCCAGGAACTGAAGAAGGACGGTCTGGGGATCTTCCTGATCGACCACGACGTCCACCAGGTTAAGCGTCTGTGCGATCGCGCGGCCGTCATGAAGAACGGCGAACTTGTCGGGATCGTGGATGTCGATGACGTCTCGACCGACGACTTGCTGGCGATGATCATCGCCGGGAAGAAGCCGGAACATCTGGCGGCCTGACCCCGCAGGGTTCACCATGGCCGGGTGTTGCGTAGTGCTGTGCCCGGCCGTTCGGTGCGCCGAGATTTGCGAAACCTTCGCGTCTTAGACCCTTTCCAGCGGCTGCACGGGGCATGTCGCATGCGAAGAGGGTTTATCATGGCCGACCGATTTTCTAATCATGCATCCGGTTTGTCGTCGCCCCCGGGCGGTGTGGATGCAATTACCCCCAGTGATACGACCGACTTGGCGAATGTCACACGCGGCCTGAACGTATCGGGCAGCGGTGTCGTTCGCGTGACCACCGTTCTGGGCACGACCGAGACCGTGTTCGTCGCAGCGGGTGTGGTCTTTCCGATCCGGGCCACGCGAGTCTGGGCGCAGGGTACCGACGCGACGGGGATCCGCGGCCTCTACTAGGTCACACCGTTCGATTCCCAACACTTGATCCCATTCTTGCCGGAGTCTTCTCATGGAACTTGCCATCGGGGCCGGGCTGTCGACCTGTGCCGCATCGCCGTCCGCCCTGTCTGGGCTGGCATATGCCCCGCCAATCACGATCGACGCGCTGGCGCAGCCCGTGATCGTGTTCGATTCCGGTGCGGCCAGGGGGGAGAATACGGCCGATATTCCACTTTCAGGGCAGGCAAACGCCCCCGATGGCGCCGAGGTTCAGGCCCGACTGGTTCGAACCCAAGATCGTGGGGAGGTCCATCCGTGGGTGCCGATCGGTGCCGTCGAGGGCGGCCATTGGTCGGGAACCTATCCCGGGGCGATGCGGCATGAGGGGCGATTGAAGGCCCAGGTGCGGGTGTCTGGGAAGGCCGGGACCGCCGAAGTGGGTGACATTCTGATCGGACATGTGGTCTGCCTGATCGGTCAGTCCGAGGACAGCCGGATGTTCGATCCCCTCTTCGACGATCGCAGGTGGCAGTCCGTTCCGCAGTTCGATGACGATTGCCTGTTCGTGGTCACCCGCGATCATCGCGGCCCGAGAGGGTACGCGGAACTGGGGGTCGTCCCGGTCCGGTCAGGCTCACCGTTCACGGCGGCCCTGGCCCATATTGCAAAGATCCTGTCCAGCAATGCACCGGGCGAGACGATTCTGATCGTCGACGGGACGATGGCGGGGACAAGCCGGACGGCGCTGGTCGACGATACGAACTATGCCCGCGCCTGGACCGCCACGTTGGCCGAGGGTGTGGACCTTGTCCGCTCGTGGGGATCGGATGTGGGGGTCGTCATGGACAGCTGGACGGCGGCTGACAGTGCCCCGGGCGACAACTTCGCGACGCGGTTCTATCCGTTTTATAGCGGGCTGCGCCGTGACGGCTCGACGTTCCCGGCCGGCGGTACGATGAGCGACGGCGGAACCGACTATCGCATCGATCATTTCCTGTGGGATCTGTCAGGAGCTGACCGCCCCGAGGCTTTGTTTCGTTCGGACGTGACGAAGCTGGCGTTCCACGGTCCCCATCGTTTCGAAGACTTCTCGATGGATTCCACCGGGGGATACGTGCCGGGATTGCGCGACCAGAAGCAGGATACGCGTGTGTCGATTCGCGGAATGGTCACCGACCCAGCGCTGGGTCCCATCATGCGCCCGAAGGGCCCGGAGATCGTCCTCTACCAGAACGGATCTCCTACCACTGTGACAGAATGGGTCGGGACGCGGTATGCCGACGGCTTCGATCCGAATCCGGACACCTGGCGCAACTGGACCGATTTCGCCCACCCCTCGACCCACAGCGACGACGGTTTGCCCGCCCGTGCCCGCCATACAGCGATTGCCGCGTTGCACGCTTTGGGGCGGGTGACCGATGAGGTTCCGCGTTTGAACCGGGCGTTCTGGCGTTCTGATTATGCCGAGTTCTGGTTCGAAGACAGCGCGGGTGCCATGCCACGACTAAGCACAACCCGGCTGGAGCGTGGATTGATGCCCCCTGAGACGACCCATCCTCACCGTACCCAAGTCGCGGGTTTTCGGATCGATGGTGTCCCGGCCCAGCGGGTCGAGATCGTCGGGGGGCGCATTCGCGTATACCCGAATGGCGGAGCGTTCGACGGCAACACTCGAATAGATTATGGATTGGGCGGGGCGTCCGGACTGGTCGTCATGCCCGATGATGCCTTCGACAGTCTCTGGATGGACCTCCCGCTGGCGGTCAATGGGGTGTCGGGCGTCGATGGAGTAGCCATCGAACCTATCCCTGACGCGGCCGAGATTGCCTCGACGTTGGCGCGGGACGGCCAGTTCGGATCGGATGGTTCTGTCGTGTTCCGTGACCCGAACCTGATTCCAGACGGCGTTTCCGCGATCACGTGGCGGTGGAAGATCGCGCCGGACGCTTCGAGCGACACGATGGATCTCGGTGGGATCGAAGCTGTGCGATTGAACGTGCAGAAGGTGCCAAACGGCAAGTTGCGACTTCTCATGATGGACGCTGGCGGCACTGTCACGGTCCCCTCCACGTCGACGTATTTGCCAGCTGGGACACTCGTCGATCTGATCGTGTCCGTGGACCTCGCCGCGGGCAGGATCAGGGTTTGGAAGGACGGGGTTTTCGTGGAAGACTTGGCTATTGCGCCGAACGTTCAATCATTCGAGGCGAACAGGGCCGTCCATTTCCTTACCGGGTCTGGGAACGGTTGGATTGGCGCGGTGGATTGCCTGGCAGTCTGGTTCAAGGGAACGGCGGACGGTGAGATCGACGGCTTGGGTGCCCCGCGTTGGCAAGTGCGCGGGACGGCGAACGCGCCTTATTATGCCGAAAGCGGCACTGGTTCCGGTGGGACCTGGCTGGTGAATGGAGCCCCGACTGCGCGATAGTAAACGGGTCGTGCTTAACGCGTCTTGTTGAGCACGACGCCCAGCACATTGGTTTCCTGGGCCACCAGCCTTTCGCATTCGTCTAGTTCCGCGGTCGTCGTGCGATCAGCCTCGGCCACGATCAGTGCGCAATCTGCATGGGAGAGAAACGCCAGAGTATCATCATGGGCGAGAATTGGCGGCGTATCAAAAAGGGTCACGTCCGGCGCATACTCGGCGCCGATTTCAGCCAAGGCATCACCGACGGCCGGATCGAGAAGGATGTCGGACGCAGCGGCCATGGGGCTTCCGGCCACGGCCATGGCGAAATTCGGGCGGACTAGGACGGCGCAGTCAGAAAACCGTGCTTCGCCTGAGTAGAAATAGGCCGCTGAAAGTTTCGCCGGGGGAAGGTCGATCAGCCCGGCATGCGAGGGATTACGGAAGTCGGTCTCGACCGAGATGATTCGTTTCCCGATCTGACGCGCGAGGCCGAAACCAAGATTGACCGTGATCGTCGACCGGCCACATCGGGGAGTGGGAGACGTGATGACAATGCGCTTCCATCCTTGCGATTCCGCGCGGCGCGAGATGCGGGTGCGAAGCTGATCGAATGCCGCACTTTCGGGCGTTCCGCCATAGGATAAGATACGGTTCTCGACCAGATGCTTCTCTGTAGGGTGAAACGGTTGAAGGGCTTTCCAGTTGTCTGTCGCAGTGGGGTGAAAGTCCTTGCCAGCTGCTCGATCGAATTTCACGTTTGAGCCAGCTGATCGATCAAAGCCGTATTTCGTGCTATCCATGCTCATGTCGGTATCACCAACGGGGCCAGGCGATTTCGCAATATGGAGTGTAAATTTTCCTGGTCCGATGGGATAAACGGAACACTTCCGATCACGTCGATCCCGATCGATTTGGATATATCTGCAGGGTGTCGAATCGTTTTGTCGATGTATTCCAGAGTCACAGCTAATACGGAACCAAGCGAAAGTCCGGCGATCGCGAAGATAGACATGAAAATTTCGAAACTAACCCCGTTGGGGTTATTTGTGGCGATCGCCGGTTCGACCAGTTCAATCCGCCTTTCCATATATTGCTGTTCAATCAAATGCTGGGACCTGGCCTGACGCGCAATTCGCCTCGCTTCGTCGTGATCAGCGGTGAGCTTGGCCAGTTCCCCCTCAATTCGAGATTGATCGAGGGCGATGACTGGAGTTTTTACAATAGACTCCTCAAGACTCTGAATCTCTATGAGAATATCTTGTTTCTTTTCTTCGATGTCGTGCAGTTTGTCGTGAAGGTTCTGCGTCGCTGCCTCATCCTCCAAGCCAGATCGCACTGCGAGACGTTCCCCCCTAGAATTGAGAACGGACATTTGGCCTGAAAGCTCCTTGAGTCTCGGATGAGTGGACGTATACACGGAGGCTAAAGTCTCGTATTCGATTTGGATTTCCTGCAATCTACTCTCAATCTCTGATGCTTCTTTCGAACCGCCCCCGGCAAGGCGCCCCTCGATCAACGCCCTCTCTTCTTCGAGCTGTACCAATTGGCTTTCGTACAGCTCCTTCTCAGTCCTGAGTATGGCAAGAGACTCAGGTAGCGCGTCGGAATGAGAAAGTTTGAACGACCGTACTTCCGCGGTTTTCGCCTCAACATCGCGGGAAAGCTGGTTAAGAGCGTCGAGAGACAGTTCAAGATTTCTGGCCGAGATGTCCAAGCGCATCTCCTTGTTCCAGGAGGCAATTTCACGTGCAATTTCGTTCGCGACGTCGGCTGCTATTTCAGGAGATTTGTGGGAGAAAGATACACGGACGACGATTGGCTGCGACGGTCCCCGCAAAGCTGGTCCACCGGAAATATTGATGCTTGTACTGTCACGAAGGTCCTGAATGTCGAGATCGGGGTTGCCATTGAGCTTCCCTTTGATCTCTTCCAGACGGTTTCGAGTTAAGATTTTCTGCTGAATGACCTGCAGAGAAAGAATCTCGTCGGTTTGCACCCCAGACTGCGAAATCCCTTCGTCGATCTGACCAAAGCTTGCCATGAGTATCGCATCCGCCTTGTAGGTAATCGGGCGCGCAACGCCTACTAGCAGCCCGATCACGGCGAAGCCCGCCATGACCGCCAACGCAACCGGAAGTCGGCGTTTCAGCAGTCGGAATAGAAAACGCGACTTTTGCATCACTTAGATGGCCCTTTCCACTGGGTTCTCTGCCGTCGGTTGAAAGGAGCGGGCGTACGCGTTCCGTAAGGCATCTTGTATGCTCTCACCCGGCTTTGGTGAAATTACCGTTAAGATCGGGTGGCGCGTCGAGCCTTCCATGTTGCACGAATTGTTAACCTTCACGAGGGCAAGGTGGCCGGGTCAGAACCTGTCGGAGAATCCGATGTCCGTGCTATTCCGCCTATTCGCCCTGATTTTTCTATTGGCGCCTGCTGCGCTTGCTGATGCGTACCGGGTTCGCCCCGGTGACACGCTTCGCTTGGAAGTTATCGAGGATTCGTCGCTTGATCGGACCGTCCTCGTGCCGCCTGATGGCCGGCTTGCGATTCCGATGGCCGGATCCGTCTTGGCTGCAGGGCGTAGTGTGGATCAGATCCGCGCAGACTTGTCTGCGAAATTGGCAGACAAATTTGCCTATCCGCCAACGATCACCCTTTCTATATCCGGTGTCGCGCCGATCGCGCAGCCTTCGGAAGACGAGACGATCAGCGTGTATGTTCTGGGCGAAGTCGGTCAGCCCGGTCGGATCGAAGTAGAGCCCGGGACAACCGTACTGCAGGTGTTCTCGCTTGCCGGAGGGTTCAGCCCGTTTGCTGCGACGAAACGGATCCAGTTGCGGCGAACGACGAAAGACGAAGAGAGCATTCATCGCCTGAACTACAACGCCATCGAACGTGGTCAGAGCGCTAGCGGCAGTCTTCGCGTTACGCATGGCGACACGTTCGTCGTTCCGGTTCGCCGCCTGTTCGAGTGACCGGACCCGATGCGCACCCTCGCGCTTGCCTGCGTGGCAAGTCTGATTTCCGCCCCTCAAACCTCGGGTGAACCTGGGGGTCGCGTGATCAGTCTTGACGTTTCGACCGGAATAACCGGCGAGCGTCGATCCGGGGAGGGCGACGCGGGGGCGACCTTGGATCTGTCGGGGCTGCTTTCGACTGCGACCCCGTCATCGGGCGTCACACTGACGCTTGGTGGGCGGATCGAGAGTAAGAACAGCGATTATGGCCTTCCGGATACCACCGCTTCGTTATCAGCCTTCATTGCGCGCCCAAGGACCAGGCTTGAGTTCGGGGCCTATGCCGGGCGGGAAGATATCTCGCTCCTTGAGGTACAGCCGCTCGACGTCGATCGGGTCGCCCGAAATGACGAGACCCGGCGGGAGCTAGGTGCCTTGCTTTCCCTTTCGGTCGAGGGAGCGCGCCCCCTGAAAGCCCAGGTCGGGGCCCATCGCGTGGATTGGAGCAACGAATCGGGTGTCGGGGATCGAACGGAAAACGGCTTTTCGGTCGATCTGAACTTGGGTCTCGGCGCAGCTTGGTTCGGCATCGCGGAGTTCACCAGCGAGACGACCACCAGCGGCCCGGAAACCAATACGTCGAACCGGCTAACGTTCGGTTTAAGACGGGATTTGCCGCTTGGAACGTCTTTTGCGAACGCCGTTCTGGAAGGCAATGGGCAGGGCGACCGAACCGGCTTCGAATTAGGGAGCGAACGCAGGCTTTCCGAGCGCACGTCAATAGTGCTGGAGGCCGGCGCACTCCGCATCGATGACCGGTATGTTCCGACGGGAAAGGTCGCATGGCGATCCGAAATCGTGCCGAACACGTGGGCGGAGCTGGGGCTCGCCCGCGCGGTCCGTGACGACGCGCAGACCGGGCCTCAGAATGTGACGGCGGTGGATCTGAGAATGCGCCGGAAACTGGGCCCATTGACCGAGGCGCTGGTGGGGCTTTCTTTTGGCCGAGCAGACCCCCTTGATTCCGGGATCGACCGGGCCGAAGCGCGGGTCGTCTTCGGGGGCGAGCATGCTCTTACGCGGGACATTTCGGTGAACGTCGGGATCGGCCTCGGCCTTCTGGAGGCGGAAGGGACATCGAAGAACGCCGAGTTCGAGGTCAATCTGGTCCGCGCCTTCCGGACGAAATACTGATGACGCCGGGGGAACCAAGGCTGTGCTTCGTGACCGGCATGCATCGAAGCGGGACGACCTGGCTGGGCCATGCGACGTCCGCCATCACCGGCACCCGGCTTCTGGACGAACCGTTCCACCCGAACTTCGGGCTGCGCCGAGTCTCCGACTGGTATCTGGATCCCGATCGTCTGTCCGACCGGGACATTCTTTTCGACGGGTTGCGGTGCCTGCAGGATGGAACGGCAAGGTTTCATCGGAAGGTCGATCTGAAACGCCCACTTTCGACAGCCTCTGTCCTTGTCCGTGGCAGCGGGACGGAGCGGGCCTTTCACGCCTTTCACCGTGCTCCCACTGCTTTCATGGCGATCAAGGACCCGTTCCTTCTCAGGATGACACCCCTTCTGCTGGCCTCGGGCCATCGGGTGATCGTATCGGTTCGCCATCCCGCCGCGATCTTGCGGTCCCTCGACCGTATGGGATGGCGGGTTTCGGACCGCGGAACGGGTGATCGCATCGAGCGTATGTGCGCCTGGTGGCTGGATCTGTACGGCCCACTGCTGGCCGATCCTCGCGTTCTGCGCGACCAGGGTCTTTTTGTCGTACCCCACGAGACTGTCTTCCTTGACACGGATCGTCTGGGACGCGCGCTGGCAGGTTTCCTTGGGGCAACGGACGCAGGCAAAGCGTCCCTCGACGCCTTCGTTTCGCGGTCCACCCGGGCCAAGACCGTCAAGCCATTACATGCACGACAGCACGACTTGGCACGGGATTCGGTCGTTCTGTCGTCTGGTTGGCGCGCCGACTGGAACATGGAGGTGCTCTCGAGGTTCGACCGCCATGTCGGTGCGAGCTACGCCCAGTTCCTTGCAGCCGGAGAGCGATGCCTAGATCGCGCGTCCCAAAGCCAGACGCACCATCCAGAAGGATCGCGCGCATCGTATCCCGAAAAGCGTGACAAGCCCCAGGCCCCTGCTGCGCAGTGACGAAAGTTCCCGGCTGCGGATCACCCTCGGCGCGTGGACGAGGGCACTGACGGGAAGGACCAGCGCCTTCGCCAGCCATCGTGCCGGGTGCCTGCGTGACAGGCCGAACGCCTCTTGCGTCGTGCGGCGCCATTTGCCCGATAGCGCGGCCCAGTCGCACCTTGCGGGATGCGAGACCGCCAGTTCCGGGTCATAGGACAGGCGGTATCCGGCCGCGACGGCCCGGTGGCACCAGTCCACATCTTCGGACACCCCGTCGCGGAACGGACCCACCGCATCGAAGACCGCCCGCGTTGTCAGCAGGTTCGCCGTTACCGAGAAATTCATAGTTTCCACATAGCGGCGATTGTCGAAGGCGAACACGATCTCGAACGCCGCGGCTCCGGACAGCTTGCTGCCAGCTTCTGCGAACACAGAAACCCGGCCACCCACGATGTCCGCCTTTGCAGCCGCCGACAATGCGCGGGTGGTCCAGCCAACGTCCGGCACGCAATCGCAATCAAGGAAAAACAGCAGCGGGGCGGAGGTCGCCTTTACCCCCCGGTTTCGGGCCGCGGCGGCCCCAGGGATCGGTTCGTCGACGAACTGCACCGCGCGAAACCTGTCTCGCAGGGACGTCAGGTCGCTGGTCGATCCGTTGTCGACCACGCAGATCTCGATGTCCCGGGCAATGGGAAGAAGGGCGTCCAGACACCGTTCCAACCGGATCGGATCGTCACGATGCGGGATGATGATGGCAGCACGGGGCATGTCCCGGGCAATACGGGGGAAACGGAAAGGATTGGTTAAACTCTGGCGGGTAGGCCGGATCACGGGGGTGAAAGGCGATCGATTTTGGCAAGGTTACTGGCACTTCTTGGCGGCAATGCCACCGCGTCGGCCTTGTTGTTGGCGCGCAACCTCCTTATCGCGCATCTTCTCCCGATCGAGGATTACGGTATCGCGGCGACCTTTGCCGTCGCAATGGCCTTGGTCGAGATGGCGTCGCAATTCGGAATGCAGGCCCAGATCGTCCAGTCGCCCGAGGGCGGCGGCCGCGATTACCTGGCGGCGGTTCACGGGTTCCAGATCGCGCGAGGCGGCATGTCGGCGCTTGCGCTTTTCCTGTGCGCGGGACCTATCTCCGCCTTTCTGGGCATGCCCGATCTGGCCTGGGCCTACCGGGTCCTGGCTTTGGCCCCCTTGATCCGGGCGTTCCATAATTTCGACATCCACCGGCAGACAAGGGCGATGCGGTTCGGCCCTGTGCTTCTGACCGCCACCAGTGCGGCGGCGATCTCCTTCATTGCTATCTTCCCGCTCGCGTATCTTGCGCAGGACTGGCGCATCATGCTTGGCGCCCTGCTTATTCAGGAGATCTGCGCCTGCCTGACCTCGCACATCATGGCCGAACGCCCCTATCGGGTGAGCGCCGATCTGTTGGTGTGGCGGCGCAGTGTACGGTTCGGATGGCCGATCCTGTTGCAGGGGGTCGTCCTCTTTGCGGTGTTCCAAGGCGACAAGATCCTGGTCGCGCGGTCCCTCGGGTTCGAGGCGCTCGGCGTGTTCGCCATGGGGGTCACGATTTCGCTTGCGCCGACACTGGTCGTTACCAAATCGCTGCAATCGTGGTTCCTGCCTCAGCTGTCCCGCGCCATGGGCACGTCCGCGTTTCGACCCGCGGCCGTGGCCTGCGCCCAGGCTACCTTGCTTTCTGCCATCGTTCTGTGTGCCGGCGTCATGGTGGCTGGCCCGGTTCTGATCGACTGGGCGCTTGGCCCGGCATTCCAGGCGCTTGGGCTCCTCCTGCCCTGGATGGCGGTTCAACAGGCCCTTCGCGTGTGCCGCGCGGGTATGAACACGGCGGCGCTCGCGTGCGGAGTATCATGGCTGGGGGCCGCGACGGACCTGATCCGCGCCCTTTCCCTTCCAGCAGTATGGGTCATCCTGTCCCGGGACGGTACACTTCTGAGCGTGGTTTTCGTCGCGATCCTGGCTGAAGTTGCGGGTACCGCGCTGGCCCTGTTCGTCGGCTCGCGGCGCGTCTTGCTTCCCGTCCGCGCCCTTGGGCCCGCACTTGTCGTGACCGGGGTCGCATTGTCAGGGCTGCCGGTCCTGACCTTGGCCTTCGGTCAGGTGTGGACGGCGGGTGCTGCCCTGTTGTCGTGCGGCGGGCTGCTGACCTTTTCGCCCCAGCTCAGGCGGATTCTTCCCATTCGTTTTCTGGCATCGCGCCACAGCTTCGCGTGCCAACGACCCGCGCCGGTGACCCTGCCATGATCGCGAAAGGCGGCACCGTGCCCCGGACGACCGAATTTGCGCCGATAACGGCACCGTCCCCGATCCGGGCGCCAGCCAGGACCGTCGTGCCGCGGCCGATCCAGCAATCGCACCCGATCAGGATATCGGCCTCATTCATGGCCTGACGCGCCAAGGGGCTGCCGTCATTAAAGCGGTAGTTCGCCGCCGTCATCATCACGTCTGGTCCCAGAAGCGTGTCGTCGCCGATCACGATCCGCGCGCGGCCTGACCCCGCCCAGATCTGGCAATAAGCCCCGACGGTCACCCGCGCGCCGATCCGCAGGTTCCGACCATTCGCGAACCCGGCCGTGGGCGCGATGTTCGCCGAGCGATCGACATCGGCCGCACGCAGTTCCTGCACGTGGGTATAGTTGTAGAAGTTCACGATTTTCAGCAGATGCGCCCATGCGCGCGGATCCAATACGGACCCAAGCAGCCGTAAGAACCGCGCCCGGCGTGTACGCCGGATCTTCTGGACGGGCCTATCCACGGCCATAGCCCCGGATCCAGTCGCGCCGCGCTTCCCAGACCTCGGTCCACATCCGGGCTGCGGCGTCGCGGCCAGCGACGCGGGTGGCCAAGACGCGGCTTCCGACCCACAGGACCAGCATGGCGCGGCCAAAAGGCACCTGCCAGCGCGGCCAGTGATCGGCCGTCAGGGTCGCGCGGGCCTTGGCGCTGTGGACGTATTTGCGCGCTACGGTTTTCGACGAGGCACCGACAAGATGCATGATCTGCGCCTCGGGCGTGATCATCGGCCGGAACCCCAGCTTGCGGGCGCGCAGGCACAGGTCGGACTCTTCCCCGTACATGAAATACCGCGGATCGAAGCCTTCCAGCCGATCCCACAGGGATTTTCGTATCATCAGGAAACACCCCACCACGATATCGACTTCGCGCACCGTATCGCGCCGCCATCCGCCCAAGCCCTCGGGATTGAAAAGCGCGCTGTCGGGGAACATGGCTGACAGGCCCGTCGCCTTGCAGAATGCCGACCACGGGGTGATCCGCATCCAGCACGACGCGGGGTTGAGCGCGCCGTCGGGGAAGACGGTCCGGCCCCCGGTAATGCCGGCGTCGGGACGCGCGCGGGAGAACGCCAGAAGCCGGTCGACCGCCCCTTCATGACACTCGGTGTCGGGGTTCAGAAGCAGTAGCCATTCCGTTCGGGCCTTTTCGGCCACCAGGTTGTTGGCCTTGGCAAACCCTACATTCCGTTCCGACCTGATCAGCTCGACCCTGGGGAAAGCCTGCGCGATGGCCTCGGCCGATCCGTCATCCGAGGCGTTGTCGAAGACCACCGTCCGAAAAGTGGTCTCACGAGTGGTTTCGAAAAGTGTCGACAGGCATTTCAGCGTCAGCGCGCGGGTGTTGTAGCTTATGATGATGACGGTCAGGTCAGGCTGGCTCATGCCGTGCTTCCTGTCTGGCCGGCGGGAAAGCGGGTCAGGCGCGGAGCGATGTTGCGGCTGAACGGGCGCGGGGTGCGGACGTTCGGTGCGATGGCTTTCCGGGGCAGCATCCAAAGGCCAGCGCCGAACAGGATCATGAACAGCGTCTGGATTTCACCCCAGATCGCGACCGTCGCTGCGCTCATCGCGAAGCCGATCAGGAACAGCGTCCAGGCCAGCCGCATCGCGTCGTTGTCCTGTCCGCGGTTGACCGCGACGACGGCGTACACAAGCGCCCCGGCCACGCAGGCCACGGCGGGTACCCCATGAACCATGGCCTGCTGCAGCCAGTAGTTGTCGACGCTTGACACCATCCAGTGCGGCCGGGGCCAATAGTTGTACCCGTTTCCGAAGATCGGCGTCCGCACGACCTGCGCCGATCCGTAGTCCCAGATCAACGTCCGGTAATGCGCGGTCTGCGGATTGATGGCCAGCCGACCGCTGATGGCGAAAAACGCGCTTTTCGTGGTTATCGCCTCGAGCACGACGTAAAGAACGGCTCCCGTCGCCAGAACGATACGCCATGGTGGACCGAACAGCTTGGCCAGCCGGTACCAGATATAGACGCCCGCTTGCAGGAACGCGGCAAGAATGGCCCCGCTCGAGACCGAAAGAACGCAGGCGCTGAAGATCAGAAGACCGCACGACATGCGGAAGACAGGTCGGTCTGCGCCCCGAAGGCCAAGGACGACGAGCGGCAGGAAGAACGCCCCCAGCAGCCCGTAATGGATCGGATGCGTGAACACCCATTGCGCGCGGTGCAACCCAAGGCGCGGTTCGTAATCGTTGGGGATGAAGGTGTCGAACCCGGTATACTGGTCGATCCAGAGAAGGACGATGGGATCATCGGTCAACGCCTCGTAAAGGGCGAAGGGCAGGCTGAACACGACGATCGCGCCGCCGATGCGGATCAGGGCGGCCAGGTCCCGGGCGTCCCGGATCATCGTGCGTCCGATCAGGTAACCGCCCAGCGTCATCAGGGTCTGCTGTCCGGTGAACTCGACGAAGCGCCCCGGATTGTTCATCGCGATGGTCAGGCCCTGCCAACAGACGAAGGCCATGATCAGCACGTCCGGCAGGCGGATGCGCTGTCTTTGAGCGAAGAACAGTCCCGCGGCAAAGGGCGCGGCGAAGATCAGGACCACGAGGGAGGGGGTGAATCGGATCGATGCCACCTCGAAATGGGTGGGCAGGAAAAGGGATGCCAGTATGATCGAAAGGCCAATCCATTTTCCCCGGACGCCATACTCGGTCATCGGGTCCTACCCGTAGCATGCCCGCAACCGGCCCAGAGCGTTGGAGCAGGCGCCGCCATCCCGTCCTGCGGCGCATCGAACGCCGCGTGTGCGACGCCCGGGGGCGCGACCGTCCGACCGCCATCCGCCTTCACGGCCGGGGCGAGACCGAAACACAGGAGCATGCACAGTATTCTGACGGGCATCAAAGCTTGACCGGCTCCATCGGGGTTGCGATCAGGCTTAGGCGTTGTCGGTTAACGCGGAGTTAAACACGATGAACAGCGGCCGAACGGCCAAGGCGCGGCGCCGGGGCCTGAATCGGCTGGCGGGACTGCGAAACGCCATCGTCGGGTTGCGCCGTGCATGGCTGCGGCGGGTCTGGGGAATGGACCTGCACCCGACGATGCAGATGTCGCTTTCCGCCAAGCTCGACCGGACGTTTCCCATCGGCGTGCATGTGGGCGCGCGCAGCTACATCGCCTTCGAGACGCGCATCCTGACGCATGATCGGACCCGGGGCCTATACCTTCATACACGTATCGGGACGGACTGCTTTATCGGCGGTCGCAGCCTGATCCTGCCAGGGGTCGAGATCGGCGACGGCTCGGTCGTGGGGGCCGGGTCCGTTGTGACGAAGTCGGTTCCGCCGCGGTCGCTGGTGGCCGGCAATCCCGCCCGTATCCTGCGCAGCGAGATCGAGGTCGGCCCCTATGGTCGTTTCCTGACCGCCGACGCCGCCGAAGCCGCGCTTGCGGAGGCGGGTCTGACCTGAGCCGGCGTCCCGGTAGGCGGCGATCAGCGGGGCGATCTGGTGGCTCCAGTCGAACTGCGCCTCCAGTCGTCGGCGCCCCGCACGCCCCATCGCGTCCCGTCTTGACGGATCGTGCAGAAGATCGACGATCAGCCGAGCCATGTCGGCGGTATCGTCGGGGCGTGCGTAGAGCGAGGCATTCCCCGCCGACACCCTGCCCTCGATCACGTCGAACTGGACGATGGGTTTTGAAAACGCCATGTATTCCAGTATCTTGTTCATCGTCGACTTGTCGTTCATGACCGTGACCCGGTCGGGATTTACGCAGATATCGGCCGTCGACAGGACCGAAAACAGCGCCGCGTCCGGCGCCCGGCCCGTGAAGGTCACGTGGTCCGCCAGCCCCATCTTCGCGGCCAGCGCACGCATGCCCGGCAGTGCAGGTCCGCCGCCCACCAGCACGAACTGCACGTCATGGCCCGCCCGCACGATCCGCGCAGCCGCGTCCAGAAGCAGGTCGATTCCCTCCTGCTGGCCCATCACGCCGACATAGCCCACCATATAGGCCCGCCCGTTGCGCCAGGACGGATCGGGCGGGACCGGGCGCAACCGGTCCAGATCGGGCCCCGAGCGGACGACATGCACCCGCCCGGGCGGTTTGCAACCGCGATCCAGCGCGATGCGGCGGTAGGACTCGTTGGTCGAGATCACGACGTCGGCCAGCCCGAAGGTCGCCCGTTCCAGCCAGAGCATCAGCCGCCACAGCGGGCCGCGCCGGCCGAACTTGGCCTCGAACAGCTCGGGCGAGATGTCGTGGTGGTCGAAGACGAAGCGCACCTTGTGGAACAGGATGAACGGCAGCGCGACGAGGAACAGCAAATCGGGCGGATTGCAGGCTTGGATCGTGTCGAACCCGCGCGTCCGGTGGATCTTCCAGGCCAGACGGCCCTGGTGCCATAGCGCGGCCGCGTATTCCCTTGCATAGCCCAGCGCCCCGTCCGCCTCGGTCGGCAGGGGGTGGCGATGGATGTGGATGCCGTCCCGGGTCTCTTCCTCGGCCTCGCACCCGGGCCCCGTGGGGCAGATGACCGATACCTTGGCCCCTGCGGCCGCCAGCGTCAGAGATTCCTGCCAGACACGCCGGTCGAACGGAACCGGAAGGTTTTCGACCAGGATCAGGATCCGGCGTCCGGCAAGCGGTTGCGTGCGCCGCAGCGCGTCGAGCCCCCTCATGGCAGTGCACTGAGGTCGAGGACGGGAATATCGCCGCGCAGGTTCAGACGCCGGGCGGTCGCGTTCACCGCGAGGATGCGATCGAAGTGCCCCGTCTCGGCCACGGACGCATCGACCATCAGGTCCCGCAGGTCGGGCAGGTGGCTGAACGCGTATCCCAGGTTGGCCCCGGTCAGGGCGGCCGGATCGACCGCGGGGTCATAGATCGCCAGGTCGAACCCGGCCGTCAGAAGCTTGCGGGCCAAGTCCACGTTGGGGCTTTCGCGCAGGTCGTCGGTCTCGGCCTTGAAGGCAAGCCCGGCCAGAAGCACCCTGGCCCCCTTGGGCAAACCTGCCACGGCATACTCGAACAGCCGGTGCTTGTGGGCATCGTTCGACCGGATCAGCGCGTCGACCAGATGCATGTGCGTGCCGCTGTCCGCCGCGATGTATTGCAGCGCCCGCACGTCCTTGGGCAGGCAGGACCCGCCGAACGCCCCACCGGGCCGCAGGTAACAGGCCGACACGTTCAGCTTGGTATCGGCCACGAACATCCGGTGCACCTGCCCGGCCGAGATCCCGAGGTTCAGGCACATCCGCCCGATCTCGTTGGCGAAAGCGACCTTGGTGGCGTGCCAGGCGTTGTCGACGAATTTTGTGAACTCGGCTTCGCGATAACAGGTCGTGAAGACCGGGGCTTCGATCCCCTCGTGCAGCCGGTCCATCACCGGGTCCGGGGCGCCGTCGTGGGTGCCGATCACGATCTTCGGCGGGGCGAAATAATCCTGGACCGACGTCCCCTCGCGCAGGAACTCGGGGTTGTAGACCAGCCGCGCGCGCGACATCCAGTCCGCGCCCACCTCGTGCCGGAAGAGGGGGGCGATCAGGTCGTCCAGGGTGCCCGGCCGAAAGGTCGAGCGATAGGCAACGGTCAGGGGCGTGGTGCGCATCCGAACCGCCCGGGCGATCTGGCGCGAGACTTCGGCGACAAAGCTCATGTCATGCGCGCCATCGGGGGCCGAGGGGGTGCCGACACAGACGATTGCGACATCGGCATCATCCAGATGGTCGCCGATGCAGGTGTCGACCGTCAGCCGGTTCGAGGACAGGGCACTCGTCAAAAGCCGGTGGATCCCGGGCTCGACGATCGGGGCGACACCTGCACGGATCCGGGCGACCTTGGCGGCGCTGACGTCGATGCCCACCACATCATGGCCCGTGCTGGCAATGCAGCACGCCGCGGTGAATCCGACATATCCCAATCCGAAGATGGCAACCTTCATGCAGGTCTCCTGCTCTCTGTGCCTCTGGGGCAATGAGCGGGGAAATGGTTTCCAACCGGTGAATCCCGACGTGAAAAATTTCTGAGATTTGGCGGATTGTGTTAATGGAAAACCAAGTATTGCCGCCCACTCTGGCAGGGGTGAAACTCAGGCGGACGGTATCTTGACCCTGCGAACAGACCGAAACGGGCCCGATGCTGCACGGATCTAGGCTGGGCGATCGGGCAGGGGATCGGGACAATCACTTCGACCTGATCCGGATGATCGCGGCCGTGGCCGTCCTGATCTCCCACGCTTGGCCTCTGTCCTACGGTCGCGGCTGGGCCGAGCCAATGTCAACCATCCTTCCCGGCTTTTCCCTGGGCCATGTGGCGGTACTGGTGTTCTTCGCGATCTCGGGCTTCTTTATCGCGCAAAGCTTTGACAGGACCCCCGATCCGATCCGGTTCGTCAGGGCTCGCGCCTTGCGTCTGTTCCCGGCGCTGGTCGTCATGCTTTTGGCGACACACGCGGCGGCAATGGTGCTGTCGGACAGCCCCGGCGCGGTATGGGCCGCAGCCCCGGCCTACCTGGCAAGAAACCTGTCCCTGGTCTCTCTGCAGCAAACCCTGCCGGGCGTGTTCACCGCAGCGCCCTTCGGCCCCACGGTCAACGGATCGCTGTGGACGCTGATGTACGAAGTCATTTGCTATGCGGGGCTTCTGCTCGCCGGGCTCGCCGGCCTTTTCGGAGCGCGGTCGCGGCGTATGGCCATTTTGGTGGGGGTGGGGCTTCTGGCGATCGCGATCCCGACCGGCGTCGATCATCCAAGGGTGTTGCGGGTGCTGGACCTCGGGTGGCCCTTCTTTCTAGGCGTTTGCCTGTATATCTGGCGCGATCGCGTCGTGCTGGATCTGCGGATTGTAATCGCCGTTTTCGGCGCAACCATGCTTTTGCGCGGGACCGGCGTTTTCACGACGCTGTTTCCGGCAGCGCTTGCGTATGGCGTGATGGTCGTCGGGTTTTTGCCCCGGCGAGGCCGGGCGTGGCAGAAACCGGGAGATTATTCCTACGGCATCTACATCTATGCCTTCCCGATCCAGCAACTCGGTGCGTCGCTAGGATACACGACGCCAATGGCGAACATCGCTTTCGCTCTACCGTTGACGTTTGTCTGCGCAATCCTGTCCTGGCACCTGGTCGAACGTCCCGCGCTGTCCCTGAAACGGGGCTTCGGCGGCTCGCGTCGTCCATTGCCCATGGGCGCGCCGTAGGACGGATCAGAGACCTCCGGTCCGCCGCAGGAACGCGACGATCTTCTCCACGCCATCGCCGCGGCGCAGGTCGGCGAAGATGGTTGGACGGCCGGCCCGGGCCGCGCTTGCATCGGTTTCCATGCGGGCCAGATCCGCGCCGACATGCGGGGCTAGGTCCGTCTTGTTCACGATTAGAAGGTCCGAGCGGCTGATCGCAGGCCCCCCTTTGCGAGGGATATCATCGCCCTGGCACACGCTGATGACATAGATCGTCAGGTCCGCCAGATCGGGAGAGAACGTCGCCGCCAGGTTGTCGCCGCCCGATTCGATCAGCACCGCGTCCAGGTCGTCATGCCGCCCGCGCAGCCGTTCGATGGCGCGCAGGTTGATCGAGGCATCCTCGCGGATCGCCGTGTGGGGGCAGCCGCCGGTCTCGACCCCCTCGATTCGGCTGGAGGGCAGCGCCTGCATCCGCACCAGGGCCTCGGCATCCTCGCGGGTGTAGATGTCGTTCGTGACCACGCCGACCGACAGCGTGTCGCGCAGCGCCTCGCAGAGGCGCGCGGTCAGGGTCGTCTTGCCGCTGCCGACGGGGCCGCCGATGCCGATGCGCAGGGGGCCGTTCGTCGATGTCCGGGGGGCGGGAAGCGGGGCGTCTTTCATGACAGGAACAACCTTCCATCCAGCGTTTCGTGGCGCAGGGTCTCGATTTCGGGCATAGGGGAAAATCCGCCCAGACCGTCCAAGGTACTGTTCGCCGCCTTCTGTCCGGTGTCGGCGATCAGCGGTTGCAGACCCGCCAGGACCCGCGCCGCGCCGTCCTGGCCCATGACCGACAGTCGGATCGCAGCCTGGGTCTGGGCGGACGCCCACCCGTGCAGGAACGTCACGCACATTGGCAATACGTCGATGGCGGCCTGCCGGGCATAGACCCCCAGCGCCACGGGGAACGGCGTGTCCGCCGGCAGGGACGGGGGCGTGGTCCAATATCCCGCCGCGTCCCGGAACGCCCGGCCCTGGTCCACCGTCTCCCGCAGGCGCTCGGCCGAGCCAGCGAGCGCCAGCGCCGGTTCGACCACATCCTCACCGCGCCAGGCTGCGGTCGCCAGTACGGCGTCGTTCCACAAGGCGCCGCGTTCGATCACCGTGGCGATCCGGCTGGCCAATGTTTCGGGGTCGGTGACCCGACCCTCGGCCACCGCGGTTTCCAGTCCGCCGGAATAGGCGTATCCGCCCGTGGGAAAGACCGGCGAGAGCCAGCTTAGAAGTGTCAGCTCAATCATGGTGGTGGGCGTGCGCCCCATGGCCGTGACCATCATAGGCGCCGCCCTCCGGGTCGAAGGGTTCCTCGACGTCCCGGACCGTGGCGTCGAGACCGCGCAGCATGTCTGCGATCACCGGATCGTGCCGGATCAACACGCGCTCCCCCTCGATCTGCGCGGCCAGGTGGCGGTTGCCGATCTGCCAGGTCAGGGCCAGCAAGTGCCTTCCATCGCGCCCGCGCACTTCGATCAGTCGTTCGGGCACGGCGCGTACCTCGACCACGCGGCCATCGTCGAGACGCAGCCCCTCCCCATGACGCAGAAGCCGCGCGGCAGGCAAATCCAGAAGAAACTCGATCCCCCCGTCAGACTGCAGGACCATCCTGCGCCGATGACGGGCGGTTTCGTCCAGCGTGATCGTATCGGCGGGGCCGTGGGTGTGGGACAGGACCTCGGTCGCGCGGATCAAAACAGGAAATACCTTTGTGCCATGGGCAGAACCTCCGCCGGCTCGCAGGTCAGAAGCTCGCCGTTCGCGCGAACCTCATAGCTTTCGGGGTCCACGTCGATCTCGGGAAGCGCGTCGTTCAGGATCATGTCTGTCTTGTTGATCTTTCGCGTGTTCTCGACCGCGACCAGGTCTTTTGCCACGCCAAGCCGGTCGCGCAGGCCGTTCCCAATCGCCGCCGCGCTGACGAACGTGACCGAGGACGCCGTCCGCGCGCCACCATAGGCCCCGAACATGGGGCGAAGGTGCACGGGCTGCGGCGTCGGGATCGAGGCGTTCGGGTCGCCCATCGGTGCTGCGGCGATCATGCCGCCGATCATCACCAGTTCGGGCTTCACGGCGAAGAAGGCAGGGTGCCACAGGACCAGATCGGCGCGCTTGCCGACCTCGACCGAGCCGATCTGCGACGACATCCCGTGTACGATGGCCGGATTTATCGTGTATTTCGAGATATAGCGGCGGACGCGCAGGTTGTCGTTGTCACCCTGCTCGTCCGCCAGCCGCCCACGCTGGCGCTTCATCTTGTCGGCGGTCTGCCAGGTGCGGATCAGGACCTCGCCCACCCGACCCATGGCCTGGCTGTCGCTCGCGATTATCGAGAACGCGCCCATGTCGTGCAGGATATCCTCGGCCGCGATGGTTTCCTTGCGGATGCGGCTCTCGGCGAAGGCGATATCCTCGGGGATCGACGGGTCGAGGTGGTGGCACACCATCAGCATGTCGAGGTGCTCGGCAATGGTGTTGCCGGTGTAGGGCCGCGTCGGGTTGGTCGAGGACGGCAGGAAGTTCGGCAGGCCCGCGACCTTGATGATGTCGGGCGCATGGCCCCCGCCCGCGCCCTCGGTGTGGAAGGCGTGGATGGTGCGGCCTGCGACGGCATCGATGGTCGACTCGACGAAGCCGGATTCGTTCAGCGTGTCGGTGTGGATCATCACCTGCACGTCCATCTCGTCCGCGACCGAGAGGCAGCAGTCGATCGCGGCGGGGGTCGTGCCCCAATCCTCGTGCAGCTTCAGCGCACAGGCGCCGCCCTCGACCATCTCGCGCAGGGCGTCGGGACGGCTGGCGTTGCCCTTGCCCGACAGGCCGATATTCATCGGGAAAGCGTCGAAGCTCTGGATCATCCGGCCGAGGTGCCACGGCCCCGGCGTGCAGGTCGTGGCCAGAGTGCCATGGGCGGGGCCGGTGCCGCCGCCCAGCATGGTCGTCACGCCCGACATCAGCGCCTCTTCGATCTGCTGGGGGCAGATGAAGTGGATGTGGCTGTCGAAGCCGCCCGCCGTCAGAATGCGCCCCTCGGCGGCGATGGCCTCGGTGCCGGGGCCGATGATGATGTCGACGTTCGGCTGGGTGTCGGGGTTGCCGGCCTTGCCGATGGCGACGATGCGGCCGTCCTTCAGGCCGACATCGGCTTTGTAGATGCCGGTATGGTCCACGATCAGCGCGTTGGTAATCACGGTATCCACCGCACCCTCGGCGCGGCTGGCCTGCGACTGGCCCATCCCGTCGCGGATCACCTTGCCGCCGCCGAACTTCACCTCTTCGCCATAGGTGGTCAGGTCACGCTCGACCTCGATGACGAGGTCGGTGTCGGCCAGGCGCACCCGGTCGCCCGTGGTGGGGCCGTACATCGCGGCATAGTCGGCGCGGCTGATCTGGGCCATCAGAGCTCTCCCATCACGTCCTTGCGGAACCCGAAAACCTTGCGGTCGCCTCCGTAAGGCACCAGCGTTACATCCCGCGCCTGGCCGGGCTCGAACCGCACGGCCGTCCCGGCAGCGATGTCGAGGCGCATGCCCCGCGCCGCGGCCCTGTCGAAGTCGAGTGCCGGGTTCGCCTCGGCGAAGTGATAGTGGCTGCCGACCTGCACGGGCCTGTCGCCCGTGTTGGCGACTTTCAGCGTCACCGTCTCTCGCCCTTCGTTAAGGGCAATCAGGCCATCGGCCGGCATGACCTCGCCCGGGATCACTTGCGCGGCTTTCGGCGCACCGCCGCGCGGCGACCCAGCGCCCCGGCCGCGCCGATGACGGCAAGGCCCATGGCCACGGCAATCCAGGATTCACCGCCATGGGGGTGAAGATGCACACCGTCGTGCGCTGCGGCTGGAAGAGCGGACAGGAACAGGATGAAAGCGGCGCGCATGGGGAAATCTCCTACCTTATGGGGTCATGAACGGTGACAAGCTTGGTGCCGTCGGGAAACGTCGCCTCGACCTGCACATCGTGGATCATCTCTGGCACGCCATCCATCACCTGATCGCGGGTCAGGACGGTCGCGCCCGCTTCCATCAGGTCGGCGACCGAACGCCCGTCGCGGGCACCCTCGACCACGAAATCCGTAATTAACGCAATGGCTTCGGGGTGGTTCAGCTTCACGCCCCGCTCCAGCCTGCGGCGGGCCACGACGGCGGCCATCGAGATCAGAAGCTTGTCCTTCTCGCGCGGCGTCAGGTTCATCGCGTTCCCTCAGAGCATCCAGAGCCGCGGCACGTCGCGGTCGAAGTGAAGCGCCGCGATCAACGGCACCAGGCGTTTGCGCAACTCGTAGCCGTCGGGGGCGACCAGCCGACAGATGAGCTTGTCCCCGATCGCGGACGCCCCACCGGAATGCGCGATTATGCGGCGCGCAATCGGCAACATGCCTTCCGTTTGTGCGGAAATGAAAATCACCGTGGCATAGGCCATGTTTCCGCCCAGAAGGTTGGGCACATCGTCCGAGTGGAACCGCAAGGCTTCGGCGTGGATCAGCACACCGTCACGGCGGATGCGCCAGTCGTCGCGCATCGACGCGCGCCTGACCGCCTCGCCCATGGCCAAGCGTCCGAACAGCAGTGGCTCGACCAGCAGAAACTGCGCGTCGGGGGCCAGATCGACCTCGATCCGGCGGCGATACTGGGCACGGTCATAGAGCAGAGTCTCCTGTGGCAACCAGGCCAGATGCGCCCCCGATGCAGCGCTCAGGCGGACCGTCGTCTCGGCCGGACCGTCGTTGCAGCGATAGATCCGCTCGCAGGCCTGGGTGGTCAGGGTCAGCTGTGCGCCGGAGGTGGCGTCGGCCTGCCAGCGCATACGGTCGCCCGAGGTCATGCCGCCGGAGGTGTTGATCAAAACACCCTGCACCCCGCCGTGCGCGCGGGGCAGACCGATCCTGGCCGACCCGTCCTGCCGCAGTGTGGCCAGCCGGGATTGCGCGCCGATCCTCTTGGCTGAGATACGTCCGTCGCCCCGGCTCCGCTCCAGCGTCGCGGTCGTCATCCGGCATAATCCGTGTCGCTGACCGGCTCGGCCCAAGCGGTGGTGGACCCGTTCTGCGCCTCCTGGATGGCGATGTGGGTCATCTGGCTGTCGGTGGTGGCGCCGTGCCAATGGCGTTCGCCCGGGGCGAAGCGCACCACATCGCCGGGGCCGATATCGATCCGGGCCTCGCCCTCACGCGCGGCCCAACCCTTGCCCTGCGTCACGATCAGGGTCTGTCCGACGGGGTGCGTGTGCCAGTTGGTCCGCGCCCCGGGGGCGAACGTCACCTCAAGCGCGGCGACGAGGGACGGGCCGTCGGGGCGTGCCAGCGGGGCCATCGTAACCTCGCCGGTGAACCAGTCACTGTTGGCGGATTGGTGGCTGCGGTCGGCGGCGCGGCTGATCTGCATGCGAATGCTCCTGAAAGGTCCGCATGCAGCATCGCGTCCCAGCGCGGCGCGTCAAGCGTGGGTCGGCCTCAGGCGGCCAGCCCCTTGCTGCCGATCGCGATGTATTTCTCGCGCCGGGCGGTCCGAACGTCTTCGGGCGACAGGTCGGACAGATCGGCCAGAAGCTCGTTCAGCGTGGCCCCGACCGAGGCGATCGCCGCCTTGGGATCGCGTTGCGCACCGCCCAACGGCTCGGGAATGACCGTGTCGATCACGTTCAATCGCTTCAAATCCTGGGCGGTCAGGCGCAGGGCTTCGGCGGCTTCGCGCATCTTCTCGGCATCCTTCCACAGGATCGACGCGCAGCCCTCGGGGCTGATGACGGAATAGATGGAATGTTCCAGCATCGCGACCTTGTTCGCCGTCGCGAACGCCACCGCGCCACCCGATCCCCCCTCGCCTATGACGACCGACACCAGCGGCACGCCAAGCTGCAGGCAGCGCTGGGTCGAACGGGCGATGGCTTCGGACTGGCCGCGTTCCTCGGCGCCCTTGCCGGGATAGGCGCCGGGTGTGTCGATCAGGGTCACGACGGGCAGGCCGAACCGGTCCGCCAGATCCATCAGACGGATTGCCTTTCGATAGCCTTCGGGCCGGGCCATGCCGAAATTATGCTCCAGCCGGGACCGCGTATCGTATCCCTTTTCGTGACCGATCACGACGATGGCGCGCCCGTCCAACCGGGCCAGCCCGCCAAGGACCGCGTGGTCGTCGGCAAAATTCCTGTCGCCGGCCAGGGGCGTGTATTCGGTGAACAACTCGCGGATGTAGTCGCGGCAATGGGGGCGTTCGGGATGCCGCGCGACCTGGCACTTCTGCCATGGCGTCAGCCCGCGGTACAATTGCTCCAGCCGAGCCTTCGCCTTCGCGTCCAGCGCGCGGGCCTGCTCGGCCACGTCCGAATCTGACTCGGCCATGTTGCGCAGGTCTTCGGCCTTGCCTTCCAGATCCGCGAGCGGTTTCTCGAAATCCAGGTATTGCGTCATGGACAGCCCTCCTTGGTGCGCGAAATGGCCCTAGGGCGGCGGCCGATCAAGTGCAATGGTCTGCGATGCGGGCGCGATCAGGTCCCAGGCGTTGCCCCAGGGGTCGTGCCAGACCGCCACGCGCCCGTAGGCCTCGTCGCGCGGGGCCTCCTGGAAGGTGCCGCCCGCGGCCTCGATCCGGGCCGAATCACGCGCGAAATCGTCGGTTTCCAGGAAGAACCCGACCCGGCCGCCGGCTTGCCGCCCGATACTGGCGCGCTGGTCGCCGACCGCGCGCGCCAGAAGAAGGCGTCCGCCCGATGGCGCCTCGACCACGACCCAGCGCTTGCGCCCCTGGTCCTCGTCCGCGACCAGGTGGAAGCCGATGGCGGTAAAGAACGCGATGGCGGGGTCGTAGTCGGGCACCAGAAGCGCGACCAGGGCCAGCCTCATCCCCGGTTCGCGATCATCTCGGACTGTTTCACGATGACCTCGGCCTGCCGGATCGAGGCCAGATCCACCAGCCGCCCCTTGTAGACCGCGGCACCCTGTCCGGTGCGCTTGGCCTCTTCCATCGCGTCGAGGATCTCGCGTGCTTCGGTGACGGCGGCGTCCGAGGGGGTGAAGACCTCGTTGGCCAGCGCGACCTGCTTGGGGTGGATCGCCCATTTGCCGACCATGCCCAGCGTGGCCGAGCGCAACGCCTGCGCACGGTATCCGTCATCGTCGCTGAAATCGCCGAAAGGGCCGTCGACGGGCAGGATCCCGTGGGTGCGGCAGGCGGCGACGATGGCGGTCTGAACCCAGTGCCACGGATCGCCCCAGAACTTCTGCCCCTCGTGGATCATGTAGTAGTTTTCCTGCGTGCCGCCGATTCCGGTCGTCGCCATCCCCATCGAGGCGGCGTAGTCGGCAGCGCCCAAACTCATGGCCTGCAGGCGGGGGCTGGCGGCGGCGATCTGGTTCACATGGGCCAGCCCGGCGGCCGTTTCGATGATGACCTCGAAGGCGATCGGTTTCTTGCGTCCCTTCGCCGCCTCGATCGATGTGACGAGCGCATCCACGGCATAGAGGTCGGCCGCGTTGCCGACCTTGGGGATCATGATCTGGTCGATCCGGTCGCCGGCGTTTTCCAGAAGATCGACCACGTCGCGATACCAGTAGGGCGTGTCCAGGCCGTTGATCCGCACGCTCAGGTGCTTGTCGCCCCAATCCACGTCGCCGATCGCCTGAACGATGTTCTTGCGCGCTTCGGCCTTGTCGTCGGGGCCCACCGAATCCTCGAGGTCGAGGTTGATGACATCCGCGTCCGAACCCGCCATCTTCTCGAAGATCGCGGGGCGTGAGCCCGGGCCGAACAACTGGCAGCGGTTTGGACGCGCGGGTGGGGTCGGTTGGACCTTGAACGACATGAACGGCCTCGCAATTTTGTGTCGTGAGAAGTCCATGACCCGATAGATTGATGCGCGAGTATCCGCAACCCGCAACCTCTATCCCGGGAAGATCGCCGCCATTTCGGCGTCGAAATCCGCCCAGGTGATCGAGGCACGGTTCCCCGCGTAGCCGTGGTAATGCGACCGGCCGGTGGAATTGGGCAGGCCGGCCCAGATCTTGGCGAGGTTGTTCATGAAGGTATGCCGCCCCATCCGTCCGGCGGTGACCTCGCCCAGGCCGGCCTCGGCCAGCAGCACGTCGGCCAGCTTGTCCTGCACCTCGGGCGTGAACCGGGCGCTTTCGCGGATGCCGACGATGCCCACCAGGCGGCGCAGGGTCGAGGGGATGAACTGGTAACGCCCGATCGCGTGGGGCTGGCCCGGCGTCGCGTCGATCCAGGCGAAGACCTCGCGCAAGGTCATCTGGGTGGGGGCCCGCCCGGGGCGCACGCGCGCGCCATGCTGAACGGCGTCATAGCCGTCGCGCCGTGATTCCGCCTGCCCGATCAGGTGGCGCAGCCGGTCGAGCGAGCCACGCGGCGGCGGCACCCCGGGCGGGCCAAGGGTGGGCACGGCGCGATGCGCGAACATCCCCGTCTCGGCCCGGCCGGCGAACAGGCTGGGGCCGGTGATCGTCTCGTCCTGGCGCACGGCGATCAGCGCCCCGCGCGCGCCGGACAGGGCCCCGTTCAGGATCGACACGGCCTCGGCCCCGGCGGACCCGGCGGTCATAAGGACGATCAGCAGGATTCTCAGGATCGGCAATGGGACCTCCTTGCCACGCGACCGTGGGGGCAAAAGGTTCACATTCCGTTGCCGACCGGCCGAAACTTGTTCGGCAGGACCACGCCGCCTATACCGCCCTCAGCCGCAAGGGAGGGCGATATGGCGTTCCGGCAAAACCATCTTCTGGGTATCGAACCGCTGGCCCCCGACGAGATCACGACGATCCTCGACCTGGCCGAGACCTACGTGGACCTCAACCGCGGCCCCGAGAAGCATGCGCAGGCGCTGAAGGGCCTGACGCAGATCAACATGTTCTTCGAGAATTCGACGCGGACCCAGGCCAGTTTCGAGATCGCGGGTCTGCGGCTGGGCGCTGACGTGATGAACATGGCGATGCAGGCCAGCAGCATCAAAAAGGGCGAGACGCTGATTGACACGGCTCTGACCCTGAACGCGATGCACCCGGATCTTCTGGTGGTCCGTCACCCTCACTCGGGCGCGGTGAACCTGCTGGCCGAGAAGGTGAACGCCGCCGTTCTGAATGCGGGCGATGGGCGGCACGAACATCCCACGCAAGCTCTTCTGGACGCGTTGACGATCCGGAGGGCGAAAGGGCGGCTGCACCGGCTGACGGTCGCGATCTGCGGCGACATCGCCCATAGTCGCGTGGCGCGGTCGAACATCTGGCTGCTGGGCAAGATGGAAAGCCGAATCCGGTTGGTCGGGCCGCCCACGCTGATCCCCTCGGGCGCGGCGGACTGGGGCGTCGAGGTGCATCACGACATGGCGCAGGGCCTCGCGGGGGCCGACGTGGTGATGATGCTGCGCCTTCAGCGCGAGCGGATGGATGGTGGCTTCATCCCGTCCGAGCGCGAGTATTACCACCGCTACGGCCTGGATGCGGCCAAGCTGGGGCACGCGGCGCCGGACGCCATCGTCATGCACCCGGGTCCGATGAATCGCGGGGTCGAGATCGACGGGACCATCGCCGACGACATCAACCGCTCGGTCATCCAGGAACAGGTCGAGATGGGCGTCGCCGTGCGCATGGCGGCGATGGATCTGCTGGCCCGGCACCGACGCGAGATGGCGGCCTGATACCCCCCGCGTCGGAACCCGCCCGGCACGCGCTGTCTTTCCCCATCAGACAGGAGGGGCCGATGATCCGAACCGATGCCGAAACCATTCACGTCTTTGCCGTGGACCTGCCGATGCCCGAAGCCGCGGCGCTGGCCGATGACGGGGCCGCGTTGTCCGAGGCGCTGGGCGGGATCGAGGTCGAGCCGGACAAGGTCATCGCCCTCGATACGCGGGCGCTGGCCGATCTTGGGTTGTCCAGCTACCTCGTCGAAGGTGAGGGGGCCGTTGCCGCCGACGTCCGCGCCGATGCGGGCAAGCTGGATGCGGCGCAGGGCCCGGTCCTGATCCTTCACCCGCGTGCGGTCACCGACCCACCTGTCCCGCAAAGCCCGTTGCGCCATCTGGGGTCCTATCGCCGGGACCGACCGATGCCCGAAGGCCCGCCCATCCGTGCCGCCTCGGCCGAGGCGGC
>Ga0114903_1000173_pt1 | contig 44743 bp, 44 predicted proteins | sample MalvirDeepMed_s2_FD_87289 | JGI IMG/M metagenome (GOLD analysis project Ga0114903, IMG submission 87289) | Marine viral communities from the Global Malaspina Expedition - Malaspina viral metaG DeepMed_s2 | ecosystem: Environmental > Aquatic > Marine > Oceanic | place: Mediterranean Sea...
GCCGCCGCGGCGGCCACGCCCATCTTTACCAGAAGCGCGGAACCGGGCGCGAAAAGGGTGATGCCCAGAAGGCCCAGCATCGCGGCTTCGGGGGTGCCGGTCAGGCTGGGCTCGACCAGCCTGTTCTGGACGGACAACTGAACGACGACCCCCGCCAGTGCCAGCCCGGCCCCGGCCAGCACGGCCGCCACAGTCCGCGGAACCCGGCTGACCGCCATGACCAGCCCCGCATCGATGTCCGCGGCCCAGAGGTCGGCGACACCGATGGAAAGGCTCGCCCCGACCAACAGGACGAGCCCCATCGCGACGAAAAGGCGGGACACTCAGCTTCCGGCGGCGGAGAACGCCTCGGTGATCTCGTCGAGGGTCAGGCGCATCGACTGAACGCCCCCACCAGCAAGGTAAAGCGGCGCGCTTTCGAGATAGACGATCTGCCCCGATTGGCCGGCCTTGGTGCCCTGAACCAGGGGATTGTCCAGCGTGGCGCGGGCGGCCTCGCCCTCCTGACCGATGGCGGCCCCGCGGTCGATCACAAGGATCCAGTCGGGATCGGTTTCGGCGACGAACTCGAACGAGACGGCCTCGCCATGGGTTTCGGCCTCGAGGCCGTCGCGCGCCTCTTCCAGGCCCAGGGCAGCGTGGATCCAGCCGAAGCGGGACCCTGCGCCATAAGCGGAAATCTTGCCACCATTGGCCAGAAGGATCAGCGCATCGCCCTTGCCCTCGACGGCGTTCGACGCGTCCGCGACATCGGTTTCGAGCGCGGAGATCAGCTCCGCGGCGGCCTCTTCCTGGCCGAATATCGCTCCGTAGGCTTCAGCCCGCAATTTCGCCTCTTGGAGCAGATCAGTGCCGTCGATGGTCATATCTAGTGTCGGCGCAATGCGCGACAGCGCGTCGACCTTGGTTTGCGAGCGGCCCCCGGCGACGATCAGGTCCGGGGCCATTACGGCGAGGGCTTCGAAATCCGGCTCGAACAGGGTGCCGACGATTTCGGCGTCCGACATCGCCTCGCTCAGGTAGGCGGGCGGGGTTATACCCGGGACGCCATCGATGGTTACGCCCAGCGCCGAAATCGTGTCGATCGCGGCAAGGTCGAATACGGCGACCGTTTCGGGTGTAGCGGGGGCGCTTGAAGGACCGGTGGCCGTCTGAACCTCAACCCCTTGCGCGAAGGCTGCAAAGGGAAGGGCGGCGGCGAACCCAGCGGCACGGATGGTCTTCATGGACGGAACTCCCGCGTCGGTTTACAAGTCATACGTATTTCGTCAGGTACTTATTTTCTGACTGCTACAATCAGGAATATCCGGGATGCAAGAGACAATTCAGGCGCGTGGAACCTTCAAGACCGGCGAAGCCAGCAGGTATCTTCGGCAATTGTGCAAGCATTTCAGCCACAAGGTCGACGTCACGTTCGACGCCCACCATGGCGATGTACAGTTCCCGTTCGGGACTGCCGATCTTGAGGCCGGCCAAGACGCGCTGGTGGCTACGATCAATGCGAAAACGGCCGAAGACCTCGGACGGGCCCAGCACGTGATCGATGATCACCTCAAGCGTTTCGCGTTCCGGGAAAAGTGCGATGGGATGTCCTGGGAGGTGGTATGATCACGCGCCACAATGCACCGAACCCGGTCGATCACGCATAGGCGCGCGCGCCGGTCGCAGGGGTCAGGCGCCCGGCGGCCAGCGCGCTCAGCAACACCAGACCCGCGGCGGTGGCGAGGCACAGGGACAGGCCACCGATCTGATAGGTCAGGCCCGATAGGACTGTCCCGATCAGCCGTCCGCCCGCATTCGCCATGTAGTAGAAACCCACATCCATCGTGACCCTTTCGTCCTGCGTGAAGGCCAGGATCAGGTAGGAATGAAGCGAGGAATTGATCGCGAAGATCGCTCCGAACAGCAGCAGCCCAGCGATCAGCACCGCCGTCAGCCACGGCGCGGGGCCGTCCGACATGACGACGGCCGCCGTCAGGCTTGCCAGTATCGCCAGAAGCGCCAGGGCCCATGTCCGGACCGCCATGACCAGTTCGGATTCGGGGCGCGTGGCCGCGCGCAAAATCCGGGGTGCGGCGGCCTGAACGGCGCCGTAGAGGATGATCCATACGGCCATGAAGGTGCCGACCATGAAGAACGCGGCGCGCGCGCCCTCTTCGGTGCCGTCGGACAGGATAGCGTGGAAATAGATCGGGATGCCGACGACGAACCACACGTCGCGCGCGCCGAACAGGAACACGCGCGCCGCCGACAGCCAGTTCACGTTCGGGGACTTGGAAAACACGTCCGAGAATTTCGCCCCCTTCCGTCCCTTCGGCAGCCCCCCCGGCATCGCCACCAACACGGCTAGCAGGATCAGCGCCAGAACCGCGGCCATGGACAGGACCGCCCAGGTGAAGCCGACCGTCGCCAGCAGGCCCGAGCCCATCAGAAAGCCCGCCCCCTTCACGGCGTTCTTCGACCCCGTCAGCATCGCGACCCACCGGAAAAGCCCGCCGGACTCTTTGGGTGCAAGCAACTTCACCGCCGATTTTGACGACATCTTCGCCAGATCCTTGGCGACACCGCTGGCGCCCTGGACGACCATGACAAAGGCCACGGATACGGTGACGGCCCATCCCGGGTCGAGTTGCGCCAGCGCAAGCAAGGCGACGACCTGCAGCGCAAGTCCGGCGTAAAGCGTTGATGTCAGTCCGAACCGAGCCGCGATCCACCCGGCCGCAAGGTTCGTGACCATCCCGGCGATCTCGTACAGCACAAAAAGATATGCCAACTGGATGGGGCTGAAGCCCAGCGTGTGAAAATGAAGCAGCACCAGCATCCGAAGCGCGCCGTCGGTCAGCATGAACGCCCAGTAGGCCGCGGTGACGGCGATATAGGCGGACAGCCCGTCGTGGCGGGGGGCACCATGGCTCATAGGGATGCACCAACCATCCTCGCCACGTCGACAAGCCTGTGGGCATAGCCCATCTCGTTGTCGTACCAGGCGTAGACCTTCACCTGTGTCCCGTTCACGACCATGGTCGACGGCGCGTCCACGATGGAGGACCGCGTGTCGTTCACGTAATCGGCCGAGACCAAGGGGCGGTCCTCGTATCCCAGGATATCCTTCATCTCGCTTTCGGCTGCGGCACGGAAGAGGGCGTTGACCTCCTCCTTCGTCGTTTCGCGGTCCATCTCGAACACGCAATCGGTGAGGGACGCGTTCAGAAGCGGGACGCGCACGGCATGACCGTTCAGCCGACCCTTCAGCTCGGGGTAGATCAGCGTGATCGCCGTGGCACTGCCCGTCGTCGTCGGGATCAGCGAGTTGAGCGCGGACCGGGCACGCCGCAGGTCCTTCGCCGGCCGGTCCACGATGGTCTGGGTATTGGTAACGTCGTGGATCGTGGTGATCGACCCGTGCCGGATGCCGATGCCTTCGTGCAGGACCTTCACGACGGGCGCCAGGCAGTTGGTGGTGCACGACGCCGCCGTGACGATCCGGTGGCGTCCGGGGGCGTAGGTGTCGTGATTGACGCCATAGACGATATTCGCCGCATCGCCGTCCTTCACCGGGGCCGAGACGACGACCTTCTTCACCCCGGCGTCGAAGTAGGGGGCCAGCTTCGCCTCGGACTTGAAGACGCCCGTACAGTCGATGACCACGTCGACCCCGTTCAGCGGCAGATCGGACAGATCGCGCGTTCCGACGAAGGGCAGGCGGGTCCCGTTTATGGTCACGCTGTCTGCGTCGTGGGAAAACGCGGCGTCCCAACGGCCGTGGACCGTGTCGAACTCCAGAAGGTGAGCGTGCATCTCCGGATCGCCGGTCGCGTCGTTGATCCAGGCGACCTTCTCACCGCGCTCCAGCAAGGCACGCAGGGCGAGTTTCCCGATCCGTCCCAAACCGTTCAGTGCATAGGTTGTCATGCCGGGTCCTCAACGTTCATGCGCCCGATGCCGTCCATGGCCTTTTGCAGAGACAATCGGTCTAGCGAGGCGATGGGCAGGGCCGTGAAAGCTGCGATGCGATTGGCCAGACTGCCGTAGGCTTGCTGGAATGCCAGGCTTTTCTGAGCATCCGAGCCTTCGGCTTTCACGGGGTCGGGCATACCCCAATGGGCGCTAACGGGTTGGCCGGGCCAGGGGGGGCAGTCTTCGTTGGCGGCGTGGTCGCATACGGTAAAGACGAAATCCATCTTCGGCGCATCGCTTCCGTGGAATTCGGTCGCGTTCTTCGCGCGCAGACGGGTGATATCGTGCCCCTTGGCCGCAAGCACCTCGACCGCGAAGGGGTTCAGTTCAGACCGGGGTTTCGTGCCGGCCGAGAACACCAAGAACCGATCACCCGCGGTGTCGCGCAAGATGGCCTCGGCGAAGATCGATCGGGCCGAATTTCCGGTGCACAGGAAAAGCACGGTGAACATTCTGTCGGACATGGGGGCGGGCTCCGATTGGGAGGGGGCGAGAGTTGCGCAAATATCCGGGCGGCCCCGGCAGCAGTCGAGCAGAAGGTAGTCGAAGGTCTCGCGGACGGTCTCCAGCGCCACGCTGTAGCGTAGCGATGTTCCTGACCGTTTCTGGTTCACCAGTCCGGCCTGCATCAACGCCGCTAGGTAGGCCGATAGGGTGCTGGGTTTCAGGTCCAGCAGGCCTGCGATTTCGCCGGCGGGCAGGCGGTCGGGATAGCGCCGCATGAGCAGTCGGAAAATCGACAGCCTTTGCGGATGGCCCAGTGTCGCGAGACGAGAGGATGTGATATTTTCCATATTTCGTGAAATATAGAAACTTAGCGCCCGAGTCCACCACTGATTTTAAGACGGGAGACCTGGTTCGGAAATCCTTCTGGCAATGATTGACGTCTATCACGGCCGGTTCTAGGGTCGAGCGCGGGAGGATACTGCGACCCGTGGATCGGCTCGCGCCATCATCGGCGTCTAAGCCGTCGATGCATGGGCCGCTCTACGTTTGGGTTATCCTCCAGGAAATCGGCGGCCGAGGTATCCAAGGGCCGCAAATGCAAGGATGACCATGACCGACTTTTTCGGCGATCTCGCCCCGCTTCGCTTTGACCCCGATGCCCAAGGGCTAGCCTTCCGCCACTACGACCCGGACGAAATGGTCATGGGCAAGCGCATGGAAGATCATCTGCGTTTCGCCGTGGCCTATTGGCACAGCTTCGCATGGCCCGGCGGCGACCCGTTCGGCGGTCAGACCTTCGACCGCCCGTGGTGGGGCGAGACCATGGAGGGCGCGCGCCTGAAGGCCGAGATCGCGTTCGAGATGTTCGAGATCCTGGGCGCGCCGTTCTTCTGCTGGCATGACCACGACATCCGTCCCGAGGGCGAGACCTTCGCCGAGAGCAAGCGCAACTTCGATGAGATCATCGCCCTGTTCGAGGAGAAGATGGAGAACTCGAAGGTCCGCCTGCTGTGGGGCACGGCCAACCTGTTTTCGAACCGGCGGTTCATGTCGGGTGCCGCGACCAACCCCGATCCGGACGTGTTCGCGTGGTCGGCGGCAACCGTGAAAAATTGCCTCGACGCCACGCATCGCCTGAAGGGGCAGAACTACGTGCTTTGGGGCGGCCGCGAGGGCTATGAGACGCTGCTGAACACCGACATGGGCGCCGAGCTGGAGCACATGGGCCGCTTCCTGTCGATGGTGGTCGACTACAAGCACAAGATCGGTTTCGAGGGGCAGATCCTGATCGAGCCCAAGCCGCAGGAGCCTACCAAGCACCAGTACGACTACGACGTGGCGACAGTCTACGGCTTCCTTCAGCGCTTCGGGCTGGAGAAAGAGGTGAAGGTGAACATCGAACAGGGCCACGCGATCCTGGCCGGTCACTCGTTCGAGCACGAGCTGGCGTTGGCCCGCGAGCTGGGCGTGTTCGGGTCCATCGACATGAACCGCAACGATTACCAGTCCGGGTGGGACACCGACCAGTTCCCCAACAACGTCCCCGAGGTCGCGCTGGCCTATTACGAGGTCCTGAAGGCGGGTGGCTTTGACAAGGGCGGCACCAATTTCGACGCCAAGCTGCGGCGCCAGTCGCTGGATCCGTCGGACCTGATCGCCGCCCATGCGGGCGCGATGGATGTCTGCGCGCGGGGTCTGAAGGCGGCGGCGAAGATGCTTGAGGATGACGCGCTGGAAGCCCCCCGCCGTGCCCGTTATGCGGGATGGGAAAGCGCCGAGGCACAGTCGATGCTGACCAGCGATCTGGCCAGCATCGCCGACCGGGTCGAGGCGGGCGGCGTCAATCCGCAGCCACGCTCGGGCCAGCAGGAAAAGCTGGAGAACATCGTGAACCGCTACGTCTGAGTGCGTGCGGCCATCCTGCGCCGGCCGATCTGCTGGCGCAGGAACGCAGCGATGAAGATCGCCGTCAGGATCAAGACGATGGTAGGCGCGGGCGCACTGTCGAGGAAGAAGGCGAGGTAGGTTCCTGCAACCATCGCCGCCATGCAGACCGCCACAGCCACTGCCAGCATCGCCGGGAAGGTCCGGGCCACCAGGAACGCGATGGCCCCCGGCGCGATCAGAAGGCCTATCGCCAGGATCAGCCCGGCCGCCGACAGCGTCGCCACGATGGTCAGGGACAGCGCGCTGAGCAAGCCATAATGCAACAGCCCCACGCCCAGCCCCGAGACCTTGGCCTGCACCGGATCGAAGCTGTGCAGCAGCAGGTCGCGCCATTTCACAAGAAGCGCGGCCGAAACGCCGGCCGAGATCAATAGGGCGGTCCAAAGCTCGGACGGTGACACACCCAGCATGTTGCCGAACAGGATGTGATCCAGATGCGCGCCGGTGTCGACCGAGACGTAGAGGACCAGCCCCACCCCGAACATGCCGGAAAACACGATGCCCATGACGGTATCCTGCTTTACCCGGCTGTTGTCGGACAGATAGCCCGTTGCTACGGCGCAGGTCATGCCCGCGACGAAGGCCCCCAGGATCAGCGGAATTCCCACGATATAGGCCAGCACGATGCCCGGCAGCACGGCATGACTGACCGCGTCGCCCATCAGCGCCCAGCCCTTGAGGACCAGAAAGCACGACATCAGCGCGGTCGGCACCGACACGATCAGCGCGATAAGGAACGCATTCTGCATGAACGGGAACTGGAACGGCAGAAGTAGGGTCTCGACCGTCATGCCGGGTACTCCAACGCAGCGCGGGCCTTGCGCTTTGCCGCCAGTATCCCGTGCTTTGGTGCGAAGACGAAGGCCAGCAAGAAGACCGCCGTCTGCAGGGTCACGATGATCCCCCCGGTCGCGCCGTCCGCGAAATAGCTGGCATAGGCGCCGACGAAGCTGGTGGTGGACCCGATGGCCACGGAGGTCAGGATCAGCCGCGGGAAACGGTCGCACAAAAGGTAGGCCGTGGCGCCCGGCGTCACCACCATCGCGATGACCAGGAACGCACCCACAGTCTGCATGGCCGCGACGATGCTGGCCGATAGAAGTGTGAAGAACACCGCCTTCATAAGCCCGGGGCGAAGACCAATGCTGCGGGCGTGGTTCTCGTCGAAGAAAGTGACCATCAGGTCCTTCCACTTGGCCGCCAGCATCACCAACGAGGCTACCCCGATCAGTGCCAGTTGCAACGTGTCGCCCGGCGTGATCGCCAGGATGTTGCCCATCGTGATGGTCTGGATCGACACCGACATCGGGTTGATGGACACGATGAACAGGCCCAGGCCGAAGAACGATGTGAAGATCAAGCCAATCACGACGTCGATCTTCAGCCCCGACCGCTCCGACAGGAACAGCATCCCGCCCGCGGCCAAACCACCCGCCAGGAACGCCCCCAGCGCGAAGGGCAGGCCGATCACGTAGGCCAGCGCCACGCCCGGCACGACCGAATGGGACAGGGCGTCGCCGATCAGGGACCAGCCCTTCAGCATCAGGTAGGACGACAGGAACGCGCAGACCCCGCCCACCAAGGCCGAGACCCACATCGCGTTGGTCATGTAGCCATAGGCGAACGGCTCCAGCAGGGTCATTCCGGGCGGTCCCGCACTTGCGTCTTACCGCCATATTGGACCAGCGGACGCTCGTCATCCGTCAGGATCGAGAACCCGCGCTGATCCTCGTCATCGTGAATAGCGCCGCCGCCAAGCGTGAAATGGCGAAGAACCCCACCGAACGCGCTTTCCAGGTTCGCGCGCGTGAAGGTGGTTTCGGTCGGGCCATGGGCGAGGACGGTGCCCTTGACCAGCACGGTCCGGTCGCAGAACTCGGGGACCGAGCCAAGGTTATGGGTCGAGACCAGCATGACCCGCCCCTCGGCCCGAAGGTCGCGCAGAAGGGCGACGATCTGTTCCTCGGTCTGGACGTCGACACCGGTGAAGGGCTCGTCCAGCAGGATGACCTTGCCGTCCTGCGCCAGGGCGCGCGCCAGGAACACACGCTTGCGTTGCCCGCCGGACAACTCGCCGATCTGGCGATGCCTCAGATCGGACATGTTCACGCGGGAAAGGGCTTGGTCGACCGCGGCGCGGTCATCCGACGAGGGACGTCGCAGAAACCCCATGTGACCGTAGCGGCCCATCATAACCACATCCTCGACCAAGACGGGGAATGTCCAGTCGACCTCCTCCGACTGGGGCACATAGGCGATCAAGTTCGCTTTCAGGGCGTCCTTCACTGGGCGGCCCAGGACCGTGATCGTGCCCCGCGCGGCAGGAACGAACCCCATCAGCGCCTTGAACAGCGTCGATTTCCCGGCCCCGTTGACCCCCACCAGTGCCGTGACGGTGCCGGTCGGGATCGCGAAGCTGGCATCGCGCAGGGCGGTCAGACCGTTTCGATACGTGACTGTGACGTTCTCGGCCCGGATGCCGCTACCCTCGGTGGCGCCGTTCGGGTCGCTCAATCGGTTGCTCCGGTCAGGCCGTCCGCGATGGTTTCAGTCGTCACCCGCAGAAGATCCAGATAGGTGGGCACCGGACCGTCGCCCTCGGATAGGCTGTCGACATAGAGGACCCCGCCATAGGCGGCCCCGGTCTCCCGGGCGATCTGTTCGGCCGGGGCCGTGTTGACCGTGCTTTCGCAGAACACCGCCGGGACGTCATTTTCGCGGACGCCGTCGATCACGCTGCGGACCTGTTGCGGCGTGCCGACCTGATCGGCGTTGATCGGCCACAGGTACAATTCCCGCAGACCCAGATCGCGGGCGAGGTAACTGAACGCCCCTTCGCATGTGACCAGCCAGCGCCGATCATCGGGGATGGCGGCGATCCGGTCGCGCAGGGGGGCGATCGTCTGTTGCAGCCGATCCTTGTAGGCGGCGGCGTTCGCCGCGTAGGTCTCTGCGTTCGCGGGATCCTGTGCGGCAAGTGCTTCGGCGATATTGTCGATATAGATCAGCGCGTTGTCCGGACCCATCCACGCATGGGGGTTCGGCGCGCCGGCATAGGACCCTTCCGAAATCGGGATCGGATTGATCCCGTCGGACAAGGTGGCCGACGGCACGTCACGCAGATTGGCGAGGAACTGTTCGAACCAAAGCTCGAGGTTGAGCCCGTTCCACAGGATCAGGTCCGCGTCCGAGGCGCGCACGATGTCCTGCGGGGTCGGCTCATAGCCGTGGATCTCGGCCCCGGGTTTGGTGATCGACACGACCTCGGCCGCATCCCCGGCAACGTTGCGGGCCATGTCGGCCAGAACCGTGAAGGTCGTCGCCACCTTCAACTGGTCTTGCGCGGATGCCGGTGCGGCCAGAAACGCGGCAACGGCGGTGAGAAGCAGGCGGCTTGGGGCCGGGCGCATGGGGTCCTCGCGGAAAGATCACTCCACATGCATTTAGGAATTATTCGCAACTGTAAAGGCTGTTTCTGCAATTCAGTTGCAACTGGGATCTTGCCGGTGAATGCGGTGAAGTGCATGAAAGGGCCATGGCCGGAGCACACAGAACCAAGCGCCTGACCGACGCCCTGCGTTCGGACGGCATTCGTATCACGCGGCAGCGGGCCGCCCTGCTGGAGATCATCGCGACATCGGACGACCACCCCGACGCGGTCGAACTGCACCGCCGTGCCAGCGATGAAGTGCCGGGGTTATCGATTTCGACGGTTTACCGCACGCTCGCGGCGCTCGAGGAGCATGGCGTCATTCAGCGCCATCAGTTCCAGGGCGACACGGCCCGGTTCGAACATGCGGATACGGCGCATCACGACCACATGATCGACGTCGACAGTGGCGAGGTGATCGAGTTCCGCTCGGACCGGATCGAGGAGCTGCAGGCCGAGCTGGCCCGCGAAATGGGGTACGACATCGTCAGTCACCGCATGGAGCTTTACGTTCGCAAGCGGGACTGACGGGTCGCGTCGTTAGCCCTTGCGGCGGGGTTTCGCGTCACCACCGCGCTGGGGCGGGCCGGACTTCTTACCACCGGGCCGGGGCTTTCCGGGGCGTTCCATCCGCTTGGACGTGTCCGAGGCACCGGCCCGAAGGCCCGGCTTGGATGGTGGGCCTTTCGGCTTGGCACCCGGTCCTGCCGACTTGGGACGCGACGATGCGCCGGGCGCGCCGCCATGCTTCGACGCCGCGCGCTTAGGCCTTTCATCCGCAGTGTTGGGGCGCGGGCGTTCCGTTCCCTCGGGGCGGGGGCCCTTACTGTCCGCGCGCGGTCCTTTGCCCTCGGGCCGAGGTCCCTTGGGTCCGGGGCGGGGCGCGGTCGGCTTGCCGGCCTTCGGAGGTCGTGGCTCCTCTTGCGACTTTGGCCGCGCGGTTTGCATGGGGCCAGGATGTTCGGGGGCCGGCCGTTGCGGGGCGGGACGGGGCGCGGCGGAGCGTGGCTTCGGTGCCTCGGATCGGGACTGGTCGGCCCCGTCCGCGGCTTTGGCGGTCACATCGCCTTCCAGCACACCACCAGCTCCCAGACGTTCCAGGAAGCCGGGCAGGGCGGCGGCGGTAAGCTCGACCTGCGTTTCCTTGGCCTCGACCCGGATCTTTCCGATCTGCGACTTTTCCAGCCCTCCTGCGCGGCACAGAAGCGGCAACAGCCACCGCGGCTCGGCGTTCTTGTCGCGGCCCACGGAAAGAACGACCCAGGCCGAGGGGCCGAAAGGCGCGCGGTCGACCTCTTTGCCGGGAGCGCCGCGCGTGTTCAGCTCTTCGGGGGCCGAAAGCCGCGCCCGATAAAGCTTCAGGCACGCCACCGCGATCCGGGCGGGATCGTGCATCTCCATCAATGTCGCGGCGAAGGCGGCTTCGTCTTCGGTCGGCTCTTCGCTCCACGCGGGGTCGTCCAGCAGGCGCTGCTCGTCCTTGCGCAGGATTTCGTCCGCGTCCGGGGCGGTCACCCACTCGGCTTCGATCTTGGCCCATTTCAGCAGACGAGCGGCCTTCTTGGAGGCTTTGTCCGGAACGATGAGGGCCGAGATCCCCTTGCGTCCGGCACGGCCGGTTCGCCCGGACCTGTGCAACAGTGCCTCAGTATTGGTTGGCAGATCGGCATGGATCACGAGGGCGAGGTTCGGAAGGTCGATGCCGCGCGCGGCCACGTCGGTCGCAACGCAGACCCGGGCCCGCCCGTCGCGCATGGCCTGAAGCGCGTGGCCACGCTCGTCCTGGCTGAGCTCGCCCGACAAGCTGACGACCGACAGGCCGCGGTTCGAGATCCGGGCGGTCAGGCGGGCGACCGCCGCGCGGGTGTTGGCAAAGACGATTGCGGTTGGCGCGTCGTGAAAGCGCAGCAGGTTGATGATCGCATTCTCGCCATCCTGCGGGGCGACCTGCACCGCCCGATAGGCGATGTCGGCATGCTGGCGCGCACCTGAACCGGTGTTCACGCGCACGGCGTCACGCTGGAACGCCTTGGCCATTTCGGCAATGGCCGGCGGCACGGTGGCCGAGAACATCAGCGTGCGTCGGGTCTCGGGCGCGGCGGCCAGCATGAACTCCAGATCCTCGCGAAAGCCCAGGTCCAGCATCTCGTCCGCTTCGTCCAGGACCACGGCCCGGATATCTGTCAGCTCCAGCGCGCCGCGGGTGATGTGGTCGCGCAAACGTCCCGGTGTGCCGACGACGATGTGGGCCCCATGGTCCAGTGCACGGCGTTCCTGCCTCGCGTCCATCCCGCCGATGCAGGGCACGACGCGCGCGCCGGCCTTGGCGTAAAGCCAGGTCAGTTCCCGCTCCACCTGCAACGCAAGCTCACGGGTGGGCGCCACGACCAAGGCCAGAGGTGCAGCAGCCGGACCCAGGCGATCCGTTTCGCCCATGAGCGTTTGCGCGATCGCCAAACCGAATCCCACGGTCTTGCCCGACCCGGTTTGTGCCGAAACCAGCAGATCGGCGTCGGCGAGTTCTGGCGCCGAGACTGCGGTCTGCACGTCGGTCAGCGTGTCGAACCCACGCTCGGCGAGGGCTTCGGATAGGGTCGTTATCATGCGGGGATCGTCCAGTCGGAAAAGGGGCAGCGCGCCGGAAGGGTGCGGGAAGAGCCTGCCTTAAAGGCAAGCGAGCGCGACGTCCAACGAAAGTTGCGCGCCCGGGAACACGTTCGCGGGACTACCTGACATGCGCATAATGCAAAAGGGCCGGCATGTCCGGCCAGGCCGAGAACCGTGCGGCGTGGGGCAGATCAGCGGGCGGTGCCTTGCGGTATCCTTCGGTGAACAGAAGGAACGGGATCCCCGCCGCTTCGGCTGTGGCGGCATCGACCTCGCTGTCGCCCACATAGATCGCCGCACCCTGACCCAGCGCGTGAAACGCGGCCAGAAGCGGCGAAGGATCGGGCTTGCGGCGGGGCAAGGTGTCACCACCGATCACGACGTCGAAGAAGCCGTCCAAGTCGAGATGCTGCATGACGGCGCGCGCGGGACTTTCGGGCTTGTTGGTGCAAAGGCCCAAGGCATGACCGTCCGCGCAGAGTCGCGCCAGCGTTTCGATCACGTCGGGATAGGGCGTCGTCAGGTCGACGGCGGTCTCGTATAGGTCCAGGAATGCGTCCAGAACCCGGTCCCGGTTGGCTTCGGGCAGGCTGCGGGCCGCCATCATGCGATCGACGAACACCGGTGCGCCATTGCCGATGAAGGATTGCACCTCGTCGCGATCGAGGGGCGGGACACCTTCGCGCGCCAATACCGTGTTGGCCGCCTGGCGGATGTCGGGGGCCGAGTCGATCAGCGTGCCGTCGAGGTCGAAGACGATGCGGAGGGGCGTGTCGCGATCCATCCGCCCCGAATGCCGTGGCTGTTCGGTCTCGTCAATCGCCGCCTTTCCGCGGAAGCCCGGCGGCCCATATGCCCGGGCAACCCGGCGGAGGTCTCATGTTCCCACTCTATCTCGCGACGGCTCTGATCTTCCTGATCCTGGACACGGCCGTTCTGAAACTGTTGCTGCGCCCGGTATTTGCGCGCGCCATGGGGCCGACCATGCGGGATGGCCCGCGGGTCCTTCCGGCCGCAATCTTCTACCTTGGCTATGCCGCCGGGCTGGTCTGGCTGATCTCGCTTCCCGCGATGATGGACGGGCTTCCGGTGCAGGCCGCGTTGAGGGGAGCGGTTCTGGGTGCCGTCGCCTATGGCACGTCCGAGTTTCGGGCGATGTCGATGCTGCGTCCCTGGCGGTGGTCGCTGGTGGTCATTGGCAGCCTGTGGGGCGCTTTCGCGACGGGACTGGCCGCCTGGGCCGGGGTGCTGCTGGTCCTGCGCTTCCCGTAAGGAGGGCGGACCGTTTCCCGGCCTCTGATTGACCGTGACGCAGGGCGCGCTTACGCTTCGGAACAAGGCCGCGTGACGGCCATCGCAGTCGAGAGGGACAGTCATGAAACGAACCGTCATAGCCGCCGCCGTGGGACTTGCCGGCCTTGCCGCGCCTGCGCTCGCTGAAGTTCATCCGCCGGCCGTCTTCGCCTACACGACCCATGAGAACTATTGCCCGAACGGTCTGCAACCCGTGACGATCAACGGGATCGTCTCTTGTGGCACCCCGAACCAGCCGATCACGTATCGACAGGTGATGACGCACCCCGTCCAGCGCACGCATCCGCCGCGGAAGGCGATGCGATCGCATTACCAGCGTTCGACTGGCATCCCGCTCAAGGGCGGCGACGTCTACGTGCCTTCGGGCAAGGGCATCGATTGAAACGAGCATGGCCCGCCTTTCGGGGGCGGGCCATGTCGTCGGAACCGGAAGGCCGGACTTAGAGGGGCTGAAGCTCGCCCGCGGATTCGCGGCCGTCACGACCCGAGATCAACTCGTAGCTGATCTTCTGGTTGTCGGCGAGGCCGGTCAGACCTGCCCGTTCAACGGCAGAGATGTGGACGAACACATCCTTTCCGCCGCCATCGGGTGCGATGAAGCCATAGCCTTTGGTGGTGTTGAACCATTTCACGGTGCCAGTCGGCATACCTTATCTCCTATACGTGCCGCGGAGGGCGGCGTCGGTTGCAGCCAGTGTCTTCCAAGTCAGGCTACTCTCAGGAGTGGTCGCCGTAGAAAGATTGGCGCTTCGAATCTGAGGGCAATATGCCGTGTTTTGCAAGCAAAGTGTTGATGACGGAACGATGACGCGATGAAACTGTATGGCCTTAAGACATGCGATACGTGCCGCAAGGCTTTGACTAATCTCAAGAACCTGGGCTTCGATGTCGAATTCGTCGACATCCGCGCTGACCCTTTGCCGCAGGCCGATCTGGAGCGTTTCGCTGAAGCTTTCGGCGATGATCTGCTCAATCGACGGTCAACGACATGGCGAGGCCTGTCGGAGGATCAGAGGCAGATGCCGCCTGTCCAGCTTGTGGCAACTTACCCGGCGGTGATGAAGCGCCCCGTAATCGAACGGGGCGACCAGCTTTACCTAGGCTGGTCTTCCCAAGTTCAGGCGCGGATCACTTAAGGTCCGGGGGCGTCGCTTCGGCGGCCAGCTTGGCGACGGCCTCGTCCAGCGTCAGCGTGGATTGGTGCTTTTCGCCCAAGCGGCGCATGGAAACGCTGCGATCCTCGACCTCGCGCGCCCCGATGGCGAGGATCGCGGGCACCTTGCCCAGCGAATGCTCGCGGACCTTGTAGTTGATCTTCTCGTTCCGGGTATCGACCTCGACACGCAGACCTGCCTTGCGCAGCGCGACTGCCACCTCGTGGGCATAGTCGTCCGCGTCCGACACGATTGTCGCCACAACCACCTGCCGCGGGGCAAGCCACAGGGGCAGGCGACCGGCGCTGTCTTCGATCAGGATGCCGATGAACCGCTCGAAACTGCCCAACACCGCGCGGTGCAGCATGTAGGGGCGATGCTTCGCGCCGTCCTGGCCGATATATGTCGCGTCCAGACGCTCGGGCAGGTTGGGATCGACCTGAAGGGTGCCGCACTGCCAGTCCCGCCCGATCGCGTCGGTCAGGACGAATTCGAGCTTCGGTCCATAAAACGCGCCCTCGCCCGGGTTCAGCTCGAACGCATATCCCGCCGCCTCGCAGGCGTTTCGCAAAGCGGCCTCGACCCGGTCCCAGCTTTCGTCCGAACCGATCCGTTGCTCGGGCCGGTCCGAGAACTTGATCCGCCACGAGGTGAACCCGAGATCGGCATAAATCGCCGCCAGCATCTCGATGAAGCGGCGGGTCTCGTCCTCGATCTGCTCCTCGGTGCAGAAGATATGCGCGTCGTCCTGGGTGAAGCCGCGCACCCGCATGATCCCGTGCAGCGCGCCCGACGGCTCGTAGCGGTTGCATGACCCGAACTCGGCCATGCGTAGGGGCAAATCGCGATAGGATTTGAGGCCCTGGTTGTACACTTGGACGTGGCAGGGGCAGTTCATGGGTTTCAGGGCGTTCACCGCTTTTTCGCGGGCGTGCTCCTCGTCGACTTCGACGATGAACATGTGATCCTGATACTTGTCCCAGTGGCCCGACGCCTCCCACAGCTTTCGATCGACGACCTGCGGCGTGTTCACCTCGACATAGCCATGCGCGCGCTGGCGGCGGCGCATATAGTCCTGAAGCGCGACGTAGATGTTCCATCCGTTCGGGTGCCAGAAGACTTGGCCCGGCGCCTCTTCCTGCATATGGAACAGGTCCATCTCGCGCCCGAGGCGGCGGTGGTCGCGCTTGGCGGCCTCCTCCAGCATGGTCAGATGGGCATCGAGCTCCTTCTTTGACTTGAAGGCCACGCCATAGATGCGCTGAAGCATGGCGCGCGAGCTATCGCCACGCCAATAGGCGCCGGCGAGCGACATCAGCTTGAAGGCATCCTGCGGGACCTGCCCGGTGTGCTGAAGGTGCGGACCCCGGCAGAGGTCCTGCCAGTCGCCGTGCCAGTACATGCGCAGCGGCTCGTCGCCGGGAATGGCCTCGATCAGCTCGACCTTGTAGGGTTCGCCCTGGTCCTCGTAATGGGCGACGGCGCGCGGACGATCCCAGACCTCCGTGCGAACTTCATCCTTCAGGGCAATGATTTCCTTCATCTTCTTCTCGATCAGGCCGAGGTCTTCGGGGGTGAAGGGCTCGGCCCGGTCGAAATCGTAGTACCAGCCGTTCTGGATCACCGGGCCAATCGTGACTTTCACGTCTGGCCAGATCTCCTGCACAGCGCGGGCCATGATATGGGCCAGGTCGTGGCGGATCAGCTCATAGGCCGCCGCGTCGTCGTCCATGGTGTGGATCGCGATGGCGCTGTCCTGCTCGATCGGCCATTGAAGGTCCCAATGCCGACCGTCGATGGACGCGGAAATTGCCTTTTTCGACAGTGACTTCGAGATCGAAGCTGCCACATCGGCGGCGGTCACGCCGGCGTCGAACTGGCGTGCATTGCCGTCGGGAAATGTAAGGGAGATTTGGGCCATGCTCGGGCCTCCTCGTCGGTTTGGCGCCCACGGAACGCCCGGTTGCAAGTATGTGGCGTCCAGATGGACGGCGCCGCGGCACCTGTCAAGTCGAAGCGGTACTTGCTCGGCTAGGCTGTGGGGCCCTGCGGCCTATGTCCGACTCGGGCAGCGGAGGGCGCGATGGGCAGGACCGGTTTCGAAGAAACGGTGTTTGAGGCGCTGACGGACGACACGTCCGCGCCGGCCGGTCTGACGCCAGAGGCGCAGGGGGCCGAAGCGGGGTCGTTCCTGCGCCATGTCGCGTCCCTGTCGATGACCAAACTGGCCGACGGCCTTTTATCCCCCAAGCTGGTGCTGTCCTGGCTTCTGACGCATCTGGGGGCCGGGTCGATCCTGGTCGGTCTTCTGGTCCCAATTCGGGAGAGCCTTGCGCTTCTGCCGCAGCTTTTCACCGCGCCGCGACTTCAGGCCATGGCGCGACGGAAATGGGCCTGGGCCATCGGGTCGGCCGTCCAGGGGGGCGCATGCGCGGGCATCGTCGCAGTCGCGCTGACGCTCCAGGGAAACGCGGCCGGCGTGGCCATCTGCGCCCTTCTGGCGGTTCTGGCGCTTGCACGCTCGATCTGTTCGGTCACGTACAAGGACGTCCTGGGCAAGACCGTGGGGGCCGCGCGGCGGGGATCGGCGACCGGTTTCGCAGCCAGCTTCGCAAGTTTCGGCGTCATCGTGTTTGCCGCGATCCTCGTGCTGTGGAACGAAACGCGACTGGGACTGGTGCTGGGCGCACTGGCTGTTGCGGCGGGCCTCTGGCTGGGTGCGGCGCTGGTCTTCGCCGGCCTGCGAGAGGCGCCTGAACCGGGCAGAAACGAAGGAACGCCATGGGGACAGCTGCGCCTTCTGCGTCAGGATCGCGGTCTGGCGCGGTTCATCGTGGTGCGTGGGCTTTTGACATCGACCGCGCTGGCGCCGCCCTACCTGATTTTGCTCGGCCCCGAAGACGGCGCGTTCTCACGCTTGGGCGCACTGCTGCTGGCCAGCGCGGCGGCGTCGTTCCTGTCGTCCTATGTATGGGGGAGGTTCGCGGACCGCTCTTCCCGCCGGGTTCTTGCGGCCTCGGGCGGCATTGGCGCCGTCGCGCTGGCAGGGGCGCCGATCCTGGTGGGCGCGGGGTTTGCCGGAACATGGTGGGGTTTGCCGTCGGTGTTGTTCCTGCTGATGATCGCCTATCACGGGGTGCGACAGGGGCGGTCGACCTATCTTGTGGACATGGCGCCCGAGGACCGACGCTCGGCCTATACGGCGGTGTCGAACACGGTCATCGGTGTCGTGCTGATGGGATCGGGCGTGTTCGGGGCTGTGGCCTCGATGGCGGGGGCAAGCGTCACGCTGTGGCTATTCGCAATGATGTCGGGCGCGGCCGCGTGGGTTGCGCTGGGACTGAAGGAAGTGGAGTGAGAATGCAGGTGCTGGATACGGAGCAGGGGCGCCGGATTGCCTATCATCGGACCGAAGGGGCGTGGCCGTGGATCGTTTTCCTGGGCGGGTTCAAATCGGACATGGGGGGCACCAAGGCGGTTCACCTCGAAGACTGGGCGCAGAAGCGGGGGCAGGCGTTCCTGAGGTTCGACTATTCGGGGCACGGGGAAAGCTCGGGCACGTTCGAGGACGGGTCCATCGGGGATTGGGCCGAAGACGCGGTGGCGGCAATCAAGGCGCTGACCGAAGGACCCGTCGTGTTGGTCGGATCCAGCATGGGGGGATGGATCTCCTTGCTCGTCGCACAGCGTGTCGAACGGGTCGCCGGGATGGTGGGGATCGCGGCGGCGCCCGATTTCACCGAGGATTCGATGTGGGCCGGGTTCGACGCGGCTCAGCGCGAGGCCCTTGCGCGAGAAGGTCGGGTTGCGCTGCCATCGGAATATGGGGAACCCTACGTGATCACGAAGCGCCTGATCGAGGAGGGGCGCGGTTCGCTTGTTCTGCGCACGCCGGTCGCGCCGTTCGGGCCGGTGAGGCTTCTGCAGGGGACCGAGGATGCCGACGTGACGCGCGAGACGGCCTTGCGATTGCTGGACCATCTGGACGGGGATGTTCGGCTGACCCTGGTGAAAGGGGCGGACCACCGGTTTTCGACGCCGGCTTGCCTTACGATGATCGAGAACGCCATCGACGAGGTGATCGAATGCGCCTGACCTTGGCGGTCGTAATGGCAGTGGTCGGCCTTTCTGCGTTGTTTTTGGCCATCGTGCCGGGCGCGCGAATGGGCGACCTGCCGGACCTCGCGGGGATCGACCTGGGGGCCGATCTTTCGACCTGGCTGAACGCGCGCGAGTCGTTCGACGACATCGTTGACGGGGCAGAGGCGCGGGTGGAATGGGCCGGGGACGAAGGGACCCCGACGCAATGGGGGATCGTGTACCTGCACGGCTTCTCCGGCACCTCCGAGGAGATCCGGCCGGTGCCTGAAAGGGTGGCCGAAGCGCTGGGCGCGAACGTGTTCTACACCCGGTTCACGGGGCACGGACGGGATGGGGCGGACATGGCGCTGGCCTCGGCCGAGGCCTGGGCGCGTGACACGTCCGAGGCGGTCGCGGTCGGACAGCGGATCGCGTCGCGGGTCCTGGTGATCGGAACCTCGACCGGTGGAACGATGGCCGCCATTGCTGCGGCCGATCGGGCGACGGCCGACGCGGTGGATGCGGTGGTGATGATCTCGCCCAATTTCGGACCGCAAAACCCGATGACGCCCCTACTGACCTGGCCCGCGGCCTCGGTCTGGGTGCCGTTGATCGCAGGAGAGACGCGGGGCTTCGATCCCGAGAACGAGCTTCACGCCCGATACTGGACGGAGGCCTATCCGACGATTGCGACGATCCCGATGCAGGCTGCCGTGGATCGGGCGAAGCAGGCGGAACTGGAGAATATCGTCGCGCCTGCGTTGTTCATCTATTCGCCAGACGACAAGGTGGTCCGTCCCGCCGCGACCAAAAACGCGATAGATGCATGGGGCGGGCCTGTCGAAGTCATGACCGTCGCAGCCGGGGAGGGGGTCGATCCGTCGAACCACGTTCTGGCCGGCGACATCCTGAGCCCGACCATGACCGACCCCGTGGTCCAGCGTATCCTGACATGGGTTCGTTCGCTGCCGGAATGAGGGGCAACTTCGTCGCCCATTGCCGCACGCCCCGCGCGGTCGGACCCTGTCAGACGGGGGTCCGGCTCTTCTCCGAAGGTTCGTCCGGCGCAGCCGCGGCCTTGCTTTTGGCGGGGCGACGAGTCGCGGGGCGGCCAGCGTTGTTGTCGATGAAGTCCAGAACCAGCGGTCGGATATTGTTCCGCCAGGAACGGCCTGCGAAAATGCCGTAGTGGCCGGCGCCCGGTTCCAGATGCGTCTTCTTCTTGTCGGCCGGCAGCGCGGTCAGCAGGTCCAGCGCGGCCAGGCACTGCCCCGGGGCCGAGATGTCGTCATTCTCGCCCTCGACGATCATTGTGGCCACGTTTTCGATCTTCGAGATGTCGACAGGCTGGCCGTCCATTGTGAACGCGTTCCGGGCGATTTCTCTCGTCTTGAAGATGCGCTCGACGGTCGAGAGGTAGAATTCGGCTGTCATGTCCATGACGGCGAGGTATTCGTCATAGAACTTGTTGTGCCGGTCGTGATCGCCGGCGTCGCCTTTCGCGACGCGCATGATCTGTTCCTGAAATGCCTTCGAATGCGTTTCGAGGTTCATCGAGATGAAGGACGAAAGCTGAAGCAAGCCTGGATAGACCATGCGTCCGGCGCCGCCATACTTGAACCCGACACGCTGGATCACCATCCGGTCAAGCTGACCCATCGTGACCCGTGCGCCGAAATCCGTGACTTCGGTCGCGGCGGCATCCGGGTCGACCGGTCCGCCGATCAGCGTCATCGAGCGTGGCTGCGACTCGGGCTCGTTCTCGGCCAACCAGCCGACGGCAGCCAAAGCCAGTGGAACGGGCTGGCAGACCGCGACGAGGTTCGTGTCCGGGCCCATCTCGCGCAGGAAGTCGACGACATAGCGGGTGTAGTCCTCGATATCGAACTTTCCGGCCGAAACCGGGATCTCTCGCGCATTGTGCCAGTCGGTGATGTAGACCTCGCAATCGGGAAGCAGCGACACCACGGTCGAGCGCAGCAAAGTCGCGTAATGGCCCGACATCGGCGCCACCAGAAGAACCTTGCGTCCAGTATCCGGGCGTCCCTGGACGCGGAACCTCAGCAGATCGCCGAAATCGCCGCTCAGGACTTTCTGAACTTGCACGACGTGGTCGCGACCGTCCTCGCCCACGACAGATGGGATGCCCCAATCGGGCTTCGCGACCATCCTGTCGAAGCTGCGTTCGGTCACGTCGCCCCAAGCTGAAATCATCTGGAACATGGGGTTCGGGGCCAGTCCGTGGGCGGGATACGAGCCGAAGGCCTGCGCCGTTGCGCCGAGCCACTGATTGGTGACTCGCATCGTCTCCATCCAGTCGTAGGAAAACATTCGATACATGAAAGGTCCTTTCAGCCGGGGCCCCGCTGTTCAACGCGCGGGATGCTCTGCTACGGTGCGCAAACGCGGAGCGTGTCGGAAAGGTCCGGCGCAACTGCAGCGAAGCGTGCTGCCGTGCAGCATATGCGTGGGGGAGGGCATATGGCAACAGATGATGAAAAGGGCGGCACCAAAGTCGCGCAGTATTCCGAGGCGATGACCCAGAATCTGGCCCGGCTGGAGACCTTGTCGGCGCGGCTGGCGACGGTCATGGGCCGCAAGCGTCACGTGCCGCCATCCTTGCAGGGACCGTCCAGCGATCTCTATGCCCGCGCCGGGGTCGCCTTCATGCGCGAGATGATGGAAAACCCCGCCAAGATCATGCAGACGCAGATCGATTACTGGGGCAAGACCCTGACCCACTATGTCGAGGCGCAGTCGAAGCTGATGCAGGGCGATTTCTCTCCCCCGACCGACGAGACCGGGCGCGATCAGCGGTTCTCGGACGAGGTGTGGCAGCATCACCCGATGTTCAATTACCTCAAGCAGCAATACCTGATGAACGCCGAACTGGTGCGGGACGCGGTGTCCCAGATCGAGGGGCTGGACCCGAAAGACAAGCGGCGGCTGGAATATTTCAGCCAGCAGATCGTCGACATGATGAGCCCGACCAACTTCCTCGGGACCAACCCCGAAGCCTTGGCACGCGCGGTCGAGACCGAGGGGCAGAGCCTCGTCGACGGGCTGGAGAACCTCGTTCGCGACCTAGAGCGGAACGACGGGGAGCTTGTCGTGACCCTCGCCGATCCGAATGCGTTCAAGGTGGGCGAAAACCTTGCGACCACGCCCGGCAAGGTCGTCTATCGCAATCGCCTGTTCGAGCTGATCCAGTATGCGCCGATGACCGAGCAGGTCTACAAGACGCCGCTGGTGATCTTCCCGCCCTGGATCAACAAGTTCTACATCCTGGACCTGAAGGACAGGAACAGCCTGATCCGCTGGATCGTCGAGCAGGGCTTCACCCTGTTCGTCGTCAGCTGGAAAAACCCCGACGCCGAATATGCCGATGTGGGCATGGACAATTATGTCGAAGAAGGGTTCCTTGAGGCCATCGCCCAGGTCAAGGCGATCACGGGCGAACCCGAGATCAATGCCGTGGGATACTGCATTGCTGGCACGACGCTTGCCTTGACCCTTGGGCTGATGTCCAAGCGCCGCGAAAAGGGCGTGAAGTCCGCCACGTTCTTCACCGCGCTGACCGACTTTTCCGACCAGGGGGAGGTCGGGGTGTTCCTCGACGAGGATTTCGTCAGTGGAATCGAGGCCGAAGCCGGGCGCCAAGGCTATCTCGACTCGTTCTACATGAGCAGGACCTTCAGCTTCCTGCGCTCGAACGACCTGATCTATCGCCCCGCCGTACGCAGCTACATGATGGGAGAGGCCCCCCCGGCCTTCGACCTTCTGTATTGGAACGGCGATGGCACGAACCTGCCGCGCGACATGGCTGTCGAATACCTGCGCGGGCTGTGCCAGCGGAACCAGCTTGCCGAGGGCGGCTTCGAGATCCTGGGCGAGACCGTGACGCTGAAGGACGTGAAGGTCCCGCTGATGGCCGTGGCGTGCCAGACCGATCACATCGCGGCCTGGCGATCCTCGTTCCGGGGTATCCAGAAGATGGGGGCGCGGTCGAAGACATTCGTCCTTTCCGAAAGCGGGCATATTGCCGGTATCGTCAATCCGCCGTCCAAGAAGAAATATGGGCATTACACGAACGGGGACTGGAAGGGGACGCCGGACGACTGGCTGGAGGCGGCGGAGTACCACGAGGGAACCTGGTGGATGCGCTGGGGCGAGTGGCTGGGCAGCCGGTCGGGGCGCAAGGTCGAGGCGCGCGAACCGGGTGCGGATCGGAAGGCCTTGGCCGATGCACCGGGCACCTACGTCGTCGAAAAGCCGTAGTCAGCGCCCGCGGGCACAAGTCTTCGCGGGTGCAGCAATCGTTTTGGGTCGGACGATACGAAGGCGTGCGCTAACGTTAGCGTATGCGACTTGTGCGCGGCGTATTCTTTGGATTACAGCCCATATCGGGTGTTGATCGGCGGGTTCCCCAAGGGAAGTTTTCTTGCTGCAGTGCAGAATAATCCCTTGCAATGCCGCAGTGCAGCGCCATATAGGTAAGACAGCGCAAGCAAGGGGTGACGGAAAGCTCACCCGCTCAGACAACTGAAAGTGGAGAATTCCAATGGCGACCAAGACCCCCGACTACACCAAGATGATGCAAGAGATGATGTCCTCGATGCCGACCGATATGTCCGCCTATCAGGACAGCTTCAAATCCTACGCCGCCTTCGGCGAAAAGATGTCGAAAGTGGCCCTCGACGCTGCCGAGAAGTCGACCGAGATCTCGGCCCGCTGGACCAAGGAAACTCTTGCCCGCATGAACAACGCGACCGTCGTTCGTGACGAGCCCGCGGATTACGGCAAGGCGATGACCGATTTCGCCTCGGCCCAAGCCGAGATGACCGCCGAAACCATGGCCCAGTTCGCCGAGATCGCGAAGAAGGTCCAGATGGAGACGGTTGAGCTGATGATGGCCGCTGGAAAGGACGTGTCGGAAGACCTGACCAATGCCGCCAAGAAGGCCTCCGGCGATGCGACCGCCGCGGCGAAGAAGACCACCGCCGCCGCGAAGTAAGGTGACCGGAAGAACGGAATACGTCGTCTCTTCCTCCCTGGCGGCGTTATGACTGGGCGGACTTCGGTCCGCCCTTTCTTTTTGCATGAGTGGGGCCTAGGGTCAATTTCCGGAACCGCCAGACGGGAAGGACGACCGATGGCTGCAGAGCAAAAACCGCTGCTGATCAAGCGCTACGCCAGCCGTAGACTCTACAACACCGAAACCAGCGATTACGTCACCTTGGAAGATATCGCGGGCTTCATCCGCGAGGGACGCGAGGTCAAGATTGTCGACCTGAAATCCGGCGACGACCTGACGCGCCAATATCTTCTTCAGATCGTGGCCGAACACGAATCGAAGGGTCAGAGCGTCCTGCCGATCGAGGTTCTGACCGACCTTGTTCGCTCCTATACCACGCAGGCAAACTCTGTCGTGCCGCAGTTTCTCCAGATGTCGTTCGATATGCTTCGCAAGGGGCAGCAGAACATGATGGGCCCCATGGTGGCGATGCCGGGGTTCGAGGCGATGCAGAAGCAGCAGGAGGCTTTCGTCAAGGCGATGACGGGTGGGTTTTCGGGGTCGACCGGCCCCGCCGCCGAAGACCTTGAGACACACGCCCCCGAAAAAGAGGCCGAGTTGAACGACATCCGTCGCCAACTGGCCGAAATGCAGGCCGTCCTGAAAAAGATGAACGGTTAGACGTCGGGGCGGAACATCCGCCCCCGTTCGGCCACCGCGATAAGGGCCAGGGACAAGGCGGAAAGCCCCAGGAACCCTGCCAAAAGCGGAATGAGCGTCCCGTCGTAAAGATAGGCGACGAGGGCGCCGAGGATGCCGCCGACCAGCGTTTGCGCCGCGCCCAAGACAGCCGACGCGACCCCTGCGACGTGCCCCATGGGTTGCATGGCCAGTGCATTCAGGTTGGGTGGCACGAAGCCGAAGCAGCACATCGACAGGATGAACATCACCAAAAACAATGGGAAAGGCGTTGCGCCTCCGTACGCGATTGCAAGGACCAAATGCAGCCCGCCCAGCAGCATGAACGCGAGCAAGGCCCCCTGGCTCAGTCGGCGGATCCCGAACCGACCTGCCAGCCGAGAATTGGCGAAGCTCGACCCGGCCATGAACACGGCCACGAGCGAGAAGTACAGCGTGAAGCCCGCCCCCTTGCCATAGGTCACCGTGAAAATCTGTTCGGCCTGATTGATGAACGCGAAGAGGATGCCGAAGAAGGCGGCCATGGCGCCCGTGAAACAAGCGGCCTGTCGATTTGTGACGACGATCCGAAACGCTTCGGCCACGCGCTTGCCTGTAAGGGGGCGGCGGTCAGCAGGATCGAGCGTCTCGGGAAGCCGCACCACACTCCAGATCAGGGCGGCGATACCGACCAGGGCCATGGCAAGCCCCAGCCCGTGCCAGTCGCCAAATGCCAGGACCAGCGCACCGATATTTGGCGCAACAATGGGCATGATCATGAAGACCATCATCACCAGACTCATGGCGCTGGCCATTGCCGCGCCTTCGAACCGGTCTCGGATCAGGGCTGTCGCGACGACCCTCGTGGACGCCGCGCCGATGCCCTGCACCAGACGCGCACCCAGCAGGGCCCCGAATGTGGGCGACCAGATCGCCGCCAGTGCGCCGACAATGTAGATCAGCAGCCCTGCAAACAGCACGGGCCGTCGCCCGTACCGGTCGGTCAGGGGCCCATAGATGATCTGCGCGCCACCGAACCCCAGAACATAGGCCGTGATGACGAATTGCCGTTCGTTGGACCCACCGATGTCGAATGCGTCCCCGATGGTCGAAAGGGCGGGAATCACCACGTCGATCGCCGCCGCGTTCAGCGCCATGAGGAAGGCAACAAGGGCTACGAACTCGAACCGCGACAATGCGGGTCCGGCGGGCGTTTCCGATTCGGCAGCAACTGACATGACAACCCTTCCTTCAAGAAGGAGTACAATGTCGGACCGAACGGGTATGACACAATGGCATGGCACCGCATAAGTGCCATGCGTCAGGCGCATATCTAGACGTTAATAAGCAGATGCTCCCTCTCCCAGGGGGAGATTACCTGAAGGTATTCGTCGTATTCCGTGCGTTTGACCACTGAATACACCTGGGCAAATTCGGCGCTGGTCAGGGCGTGCAGGTCATGTGCGCCATCGAACAACTCCAGTGCGTCGAACAATCCACGCGGTACGCCCTGATCGTTGGTGTAGGCGTCGCCCGTGCATTCGGGCCGTGGCTCGGACCGCTGATCGAGGCCCAGAAGTCCGCAAGCCAAAGAAGCCGCGATGCCGAGATACGGATTGCAATCCATGCCGGCGATCCGGTTCTCGACCCGCCGGGCCTGCGGTTCGGCCACTGGTATACGCAACCCGGCCGTTCTGTTGTCGCGCCCCCATTCCAGGTTCACCGGCGCGGCAAAATCCTTCACGTAGCGGCGATAGCTGTTCACATATGGCGCTAGCAGCACGATGGCCGAGGGCAAGTGCGCTTGTAGCCCGCCGATAAAGTGGCGGAAGGCGTCGGATTCCGATCCGTCGGCATTCGAAAAGATGTTGGCCCCGTCCGCATCCAGAACGCTGTGGTGAATATGCATGGACGAGCCGGGCTCTTTCTCGATCGGTTTCGCCATGAAGGTCGCAAAACACCCGTGGCGCAGCGCGGCCTCGCGGATGAGGCGTTTGAAAAAGAAAACCTCGTCCGCCAGTTTCACGGGGCTGCCATGGCGCAGGTTGATCTCGAGCTGGCCGGCACCGCCTTCCTGGGTGATGCCGTCGATCTCGAACCCCTGGGCTTCGGCAAAGTCGTAGATATCGTCGATGACGGGTCCGTATTCGTCCACGGCAGACAGGCTGTAGGCCTGCCGCGCAGCCGCGGCGCGGCCGGTACGACCGATCATCGGGACGATCTCGTCGCCGGGATCGGTGTTCCGCGCGACAAGGTAGAATTCCATCTCAGGCGCCACAATCGGGGTCAGACCGCGGTCATGATAGGCCTGCACGACGCGCTTAAGGACGTTGCGCGGGGCTGCGGGGACGGGGCCGCCCTGCTGAAGCTCCATGTCGTGGATCACCTGAAGCGTGCGATCCGCCGTCCAGGGCGCCGCCGTGGCTGTGGAATAATCCGGCGTCAGGATCATGTCGGGCTCGGTCGCGTCCTCGGGGACGGGCACGGTCGCCCAGCCGCCGGTGATCGTCTGGTGAAAGATCGTGCGGGGCAGAAAGAAGCGCGACTGCCGGGCGAACTTGGTGGCGGGCATCGCCTTGCCGCGGGCGATGCCGGGCAGGTCCGAGACGATGCACTCGATCTCTTCCGGGGCGCGCCCGTCGAGGTAGAGGCGCGCGGCTTCGGGGGCATGGGACAGCCAGTCGGTCACGGAGCGTTCTCCCGGAAAAAGGCGGCAAGATGTGCGCCGGTCATGGCAGCATCGGTCGGTTCGGAAAGGTTTTCCCGCGCGTCCGACAGCACGTCGTCGGGCACGATACCTTCGCCGACGGCGGGAATCATGTCACCGATCAGGTCGTTCCTAAATTCGGGATGCGGTTGAATTGTCAGGGTTTTTCCGCAGGAAAGCCCGGCATATTTTGTGAACTCGTTGGTCATCACGGTTGCGAAGCCTTCGGGCGGGTGGATCACCTGATCCTGATGCCAGGCATTCAGATGCACCGTCTTCCCCTGCCAGTCATAGGCACGCCGCCCGACAGCCCAACCGCGGCCAAACTTGCCGACTTCGCCGCCCAGGGCTTGCGCGATGATCTGGTGTCCGAAGCAGATGCCGACCATTGGACGCGTGCCGTGGATCGCCCTGATCAGGCGTTCCAACGGGCCGATCCAATCATGATCCTCGTAGGCACCGAAGCGTGAGCCCGAGACCAGCCAACCGTCGCACAGGGTTGGATCGTCGGGCACGTCGCCCTCGAACACGCGAAAGACTTGCCACTCGAACCCGTTACCCAAGAGCTGTGCATAAAGCTGTGGATAGTTTCCGTGCCTGTCGATCAGCGAAGGTCGCATGTCGCCGCATTGAAGAAGTCCCAGGCGCACGGATCAGTCCCCTTCGAATGCGCAAAGCGCTTCGACCCGCAGGCCCAGATCCTTTAGACGCTTGCGTCCGCCAAGATCGGGCAGGTCGACGATGAAGGCGCATCCGACGATCCTGGCCCCCATCCGCTCGCAGAGTTTCACACCGGCTTCGGCGGTGCCGCCGGTGGCCAAAAGGTCGTCGACCAGCAAAACGCGTTCGCCGGCCTGAAGGGCGTCGTCGTGCACCTCCATCACCGCTTCGCCGTATTCCAGCAGGTAGGGCTGTTCCAGAGTAGCGCCCGGCAGCTTGCCCTTCTTGCGGATCGGCACGAAGCCGACGTTCAACTGGTGCGCGATCGCCCCGCCCATGATGAAGCCGCGCGCCTCAAGGGCGACGACCTTGTCGAAGCGCTGATCCGCGAACGGGTCCAGAAGCTGGTCGATGCAGATGCGAAAGCCGCGCGGGTCGGCGAACAGGGTCGTCACGTCACGGAACATGATGCCGGGTTTCGGGAAATCCGGAATCGTCCGAATGTAGTCGCGAACGGATTTCTTGGGCTGCATGGAGACTCCTTCACGGCCACGTCGGGCGTGACCTAACGCAGCCTGCCGCCCGCGCCAAGCGTCAGCGGGACAGCATCGCCTTTGGCGCGGGCGCGGGTCCGATCGCTGGCGCAGTCAGCCATAAAAAGCCACCGCAGAAGAGGAGGAGCACGAGTTTCATGCCCCAAGTCTAAGGAGGGGTTGGTTAAGCGGCGGTTAACCGTTCAGGACCCGACCCGCGACGGCGTCGAGCTTGGCGACGATGTCCGGGTCTCGCGCCTCGGGTCCGGTCATGATGGCGTATTCCAGCGCACGGTCGCATCCGTGCGGGCAGTCGGGATGCGGACCGGCCAGCGTTTCGGCAACCGCGCGAACCAGCATGCGCGCCTTCTCGGCGTTTCCACGCAAAGTCGCAATGATCTCGGTGATCTGCACCGTGTCATGATCCGGGTGCCAGCTGTCGTAGTCAGTGATCATGGCCACGGAGGCATAGCAAAGCTCGGCTTCGCGGGCGAGCTTCGCCTCGGGCATGTTGGTCATGCCGATGACGTCGCAACCCCAGACGTCGCGGTAGAGCTTCGACTCGGCCACGGTCGAGAATTGCGGCCCCTCCATCGCCAGGTAGGTGCCGCCGTCATGCAACGTGATGTCCGCCGCCGAGGCCTTCACGGCACCGCGCAGCCGTTCGCAGACGGGATGCGCGACCGAGACATGGGCCACGCAGCCGGTGCCGAAAAACGACTTCTCGCGGGCGAAGGTCCGGTCGACAAACTGGTCAACCAGCACGAAATCTCCTGGCGCCATGTCCTCGCGGAACGATCCGCAGGCCGAGATCGAGATCACGTCCGTCACCCCCAACCGTTTCAGAGCGTCGATATTCGCCCTGTAGGGAACGGTCGTGGGCGAGTGGACATGCCCCCGCCCGTGCCGCGGCAGGAACGCCATCTCGGTCTCTCCAAGCCGCCCGGTGAGGATCTTGTCCGAAGGCTGTCCCCACGGCGTTTCGATGGTTTGCCATTTGGCATCCTCGAGCCCGTCGATGTCGTAGATGCCCGATCCGCCGATGATCGCAAGTCTGCTCATGTGTGCCCCCGTGGTTTACCGAAAGTTTGCCGACTTGCGCGACCGGGCGAAAGGGGGTGCACGTGGGGATCCGGCCCTTCGGGGAGGGTATTTTCGCCAAGGGTGAATTGGCGGGCGGTTTTCAGGTGTCCGGACGGGCGGCGGTGGGATAGGCGACCGTCGTCGGGACCGAGGGGAGGTGGACATGCTGCCATGGGAATTGTTGGCGACGACGCGCGCGCCGGACGGAGACACCCTGCGCCTGTTTCGGCGGGGTGGCGAATTTTCGATCCGTCTGGGGGACGGGAACGAATTGATGAACAGCCGCCTCTCCGGCTCGGAAGAGGCGTTGGCGACGCTGACGCTTGAACGGCTGGGCCCGCGGCCAGCGCCGCGCATGCTGATCGGCGGCCTTGGGCTGGGGTTCACGCTGCGCGCGGCGCTGGCGATGGCACCGCCTGAGGGTGATCTGGTGGTGTCTGAGGTCGTGCCCGAGCTTGCCGACTGGGCGGACGCCCATATGAGCACGGTTTTCGAAGGATGCCTGTCCGATCCGCGCGTCGATTTGCGAGTGGGGGATGTCGGCGTGGAGATCAGGCAAAACGGGGCGCGCTTCGATGCGATCCTTCTGGATGTCGACAATGGGCCGGATGGCTTGACGCGGCCGGGCAACGACGTGCTTTACAGCCGTGCCGGCCTGCGCGCGGCGCGGACCGCGCTGACCCCGGGTGGTGTTCTTGGCGTGTGGTCCGCCGCACCGGACCGGGCATTCACCGAGCGGCTGTCACAGGCCGGGTTCGACGTCGAGGCGCAGACCGTGCGCGCGGGCCGCACGAAGCGTGGGGTGCGGCACACTGTCTGGATCGCGGTCCGCCCGGGCTAAGGGGGCGGACCGGCATAGGCTCAGATCGACAGGGTGATCTTGCCGAAATGGCTGCCCGATTCCTCGTGCCGGAAGGCGTCGGCGATATCGTCCAGCGGGAAGTTGCGGTCCAGGATCGGGCGGATGCCCGTCGATTCCATCGCGCGGACCATGGCATTCTGCATTGCATGGGATCCCACGATGAGGCCCTGTAGGCGCTGCTGTTTGGCCATCATGAGGGCCGTGGGGATTTCCCCTGAACGGCCGGTCAGAACCCCGATGAGGGCCATGTGCCCGCCGATCTTCGTCGCCTGGATCGACTGGTTCAACGTCGCCGGGCCGCCGACCTCGATCGTGTGCGAAACGCCGCCGCCCGACATCTCGGCAATGGCAGGGCCCCATTCGGGCACGGTCTTGTAGTTGACGGTCCCCGCAGCCCCCATGTTGGTCAGCCGCGCCAGCTTCTCGTCCGAGGAGGAGGTTGCGAAGACACGCGCCCCCATCGCCTTGGCGATCAGGAAGGCATAGGTCGAGACGCCCCCGGTGCCCAGTACCAGCACGGTGTCGCCGGCCTTCAGCCCCCCGTCGACGACCAGCGCGCGCCATGCGGTCAGGCCGGCCGTGGTGATCGTCGCGGCTTCCTCGTGCGACCAGCCTTTGGGCGATTTGGTGAAGTAATTCGCGGGCCGCGTGACGGCTTCGCGGGCATAGCCGTCAATCCCGTCACCTGGCGTCCGCGTGAAATCGGCGATCTGCGGCGGACCGTCCATCCAGTCGGGAAAGAAGGTGGATACGACGTGGTCACCTGCTGCGAAGTCGGTGACGCCATCACCCACCGCGTCGACCTCTCCTGCCCCGTCGGACATGGGGATGCGCCCGTCCTCGCTGGGCATGTTGCCCGATACAACTCCGTAGTCGTGGAAGTTCAAGGACGAGGCCCGCAAGCGTACGCGTATCTCGCCCGGCCCGGGATCGGGTGCGTCGGGTCCGTCGGTCACGGTCAGCTTGTCGAGGCCGCCGGGGGCGGCGAGGCGGATGGTCTTCATGATGTTTCGCTCCGTTCCGAGTTGCTGCCGGTCAAGATCGTTCGCGGCCGGAGTGAGGCAAGACCCAACCCCGCGGAAGGGCTTCACGTGCGCTTTCGGACATCGATCGCGGTGCCCTATGGCGCGAAGTGGGCCAGGCTGTCGATATCGCAGGCTTGCAAGGCCTCAGTCGCGGCCTCGATCCGATCGCGTGGCCATGCCCACCATTTCAGGTCAAGCAGTCGATCGACATCCCCTTGGTCGAACCGCATGCGAAGAAGGCGCGCGGGATTCCCGGCCATGACGGCATAGGGCGGCACGCGCCCCCGGACCACTGCACCGGTGGCGATGATGGCACCGTCGCCGATCTGCGCGGCGGGAGAGATGGTCGCGCCCATTCCTATCCAGACGTCATTGCCAATGATGGTATCGCGGGCATCCGGGGTGTATCCCCTCATGGCGGCCGGATCGAAGACGGGGAAGGGATAGGTGCTTATGCCGCCCGTGGCGTGGTTGGCCGAAGCCGTCACGATGCGTACCCCGCTCGCGATCTGGCAGAACCGGCCGATATGCAGGTGATCCGGTGCGCCGGGATAGAGATAGGGGGCCAGCATCGCCGCCCATCCGTCCGGGTCCGACGGCGGGTCGATGGCGGAATAATAGGACCAGTCGCCGACGTGGATGTTCGGATGGTCAATCGCGCGGGATAGGTGAACGGTGCCAAGATGTGGGCTGCCGTCGGGCAGGGCGATGGGATGCAACGCATCCGGATCGGGAAGGGAGGGCATGGGGACCTCTCAGGCTCTGTAACATGGAATGGGCTCAGAGCTGTGAAATCACCGGTTCCTCCATCGGTTTTGAGGCGTGTTAGCAGTTTAGGTGGCAAAAGTCCACGGAAGACCCGATCAGCACTGCTTGCCCTTGGATCGGGGGGGTGCGGCAAGCGCGCCCTTGGAGGGCTATCCGCGATCCCCGATCATTCCCCAGGCCGCGGCATCGAGAACAGGTCGGTGACCTTGGCGAAATCTCGGTAGCCCAACCGCGAGACGGGATTGAAGCTGAGAACATCGAACCGGCCGTCGACCAGGGCATCCTCGCGAATGTGGATGCCGGTGACCGTTCCGATGACCAGAAAATTGCTCTGACCCTCAAGCTGCACGATCTGGGTCATGCGGCATTCCAGATTGGCCGGGGCCGCCGCCACGCGCGAGCAATCGATCGTCTCGCACGGCGCTTTTTCCAGGTCGGTATGCCGGAATTCATCCGTCCCGCGGTCCCACGGCCCCGAGCTTTCGTTCATCGCCCCCTTCAGCGCGTCCGACACCACGTTGCAGCAGAACACGCCGGTTTCGCGGATGTTCGAGACACTGTCCTTCGTACCGTCGCGGTCAGGTTTCGCGCCCGTGGACGAGAAGATTACCTGCGGCGGCGTGTAGGCGACCGCGTTGAAGAAGGAGTAGGGGGCCAGGTTTTCCGATCCGTCCGCCCCGCGGGTCGAGATCCAGCCGATGGGGCGCGGCGCCACGATCGCATTGAACGGGTTGTGGGGAAGGCCGTGGCCGTCCTCGGGGCGATAGAACATCTCGTACTCCTTCGCGTTTGCGACAGGGGTAGCACCGTGCTAGGCGGCGCGCCAGCCGAAGGGGGGGCAGGGGATGCTGACGGTCGAGGCGCCTCAGGATTGGTGGGAGGTCGAGTCGCTTTTCGACCTGAGCTTCGCGCCGGGGCGCGAGCTTCTGTCGTCCTATCGGCTGCGCGACGGCGTGCCGCCGGTCGGGCCTTTATGCCTGGTCAGTCGCGAGACGGGCGTCGTGGGCGGTGCCATCCGGTACTGGCCTGTGCGGGTCGGCGAGGCACCGGCGCTTCTTCTTGGTCCCGTCGCCGTGCATCCCACGCGACAAGGGGAAGGCTTGGGCGCGATGCTGATCCAGACCAGCCTCGACCGGGCGGCGAGTCTCGGCCATGACAGGGTGATGCTGGTGGGCGACGCACCCTATTACGGCAGGTTCGGGTTCGAACGCCTGGATCATGTCCAGATGCCGCCGCCGACCAATCCCGACCGGGTTCTCGGGCTGGAACTGCAGGAAGGCGCTTGGCGGAACGTGTCCGGGCAAGTCACGCCTTGGCAAGAGGTCGCCTGCCCCCCATCTTGAGCGGCATGAGCACAGAGCCCGTCGAATACGAAGAAATTTCGCCCGAACTCTCGGAGGAGCTGGACCGTCTCGCCAAGAGGTTCCGCATGGCCGACGGCGTGGGCATGCAGGTCCTCAGCCTGATAGGTGGCCAGACCGAGGATCTTCTGGGTCGCCTGCCCATGTCGGTCCGTCAGGGACTGGACCGGGCCACCCGCCGCGCGCTGGAGTCGGCGTTCGATGCCGCGCAGTTTTCGCGGGGTCGCTTGAAGGATCGCCCCGATTGGCTGAACACCGTGGCGACAACGGCGATGGGGGCCGTGGGCGGCGCGGGCGGAATGCCGACTGCGCTGGCCGAGCTTCCGGTGACCACCACCGTCCTTCTGCGCGCCATTCAGGGCATCGCGTCCGACCTTGGCTTCGATGTGACCGAACCCGTGGTGCGCGCGCAATGCCTTCAGGTGTTCGCGGCTGCTGGGCCCCTGTCCCGCGATGACGGGACGGACATGGCCTTCCTGACCGCTCGGATCACCCTGTCGGGACCGGCGGTCCATGGCCTGATCGCCAAGATCGCCCCGCGTATGGCGACGGTCCTGGGCCAGAAACTGGCGGCTCAGGCCGTTCCTGTGATCGGGGCAGCCGCGGGGGCGGCCACGAACTATGCCTTCACCAGCTACTATCAGGAGATGGCGCGGGTCTATTTCGGCCTTCGCGCCCTGGCGCGCGACAGTGGGGTCGAGGTCGATACGCTGTTGCGCGAGTTTCGAATGCGTGTTCAGCCGCCGCGCGAAATCATGCTGTAGCGCGCCGGCGGGCGTCTGCCGGAACCGGTTGACGCGGCTTTCGGGAAAGAACATTCCTCCTCCGGCATAAGAGGAGGAGACCCAGATGCTTCGACGCTCATTCCTGACGACCGCCGCGGTCGCCGCCCTCATGGGCACCGCCGTTCAGGCCGCCCCCGAGGATTTCGCCGACATGGAGCAGGTCAACCTGCGCCTGGCGCATGTGGTGAACGAACAGGACGGCTTCCACGTCGCCGCCGAACGCTTCGCCGAGCTTGTGGACGAGCGCACCGGCGGCAAGATCTCGGTCGAGATTTTCCCCAACGCGACGCTTGGCGACGAGCGCACCCTTCTGGAAGGCATGCAGATCGGGTCGATCGACATGGGCGTGATCACCGCCGGTCCGGTGTCGAACTTCCTGCCCGAGATGGCGGTGTTCGAGCTGCCCTTCCTGTTCCCGTCAAACGAAGCTGCCTACGAGGTTCTCGATGGCGAGGTTGGGCAAGAGGTTCTGGGCCGTCTGGAAAACGTGAACCTCAAAGGCCTGGCCTATGCCGAGCGTGGGTTCCGCAACCTGACGAACTCGGTCCGGCCCGTGGCCAGCCCCGACGACATGGACGGCATGCGCATCCGCGTGATGGAAAACCCCGTCTACATCGACACGTTCCGCGAACTGGGCGCCAACGCCATCCCCATGGCCTGGACCGAGGCGCTGACCGCCATGCAGCAGGACACCATCGACGGGCAGGAGAACCCCGTGGGCGTCGTCCACAGCTTCAAGCTGGACGAGACGCAGGATTACATGACCATGACGCGGCACAGCTATGCGCCCGCGATCTTCGTCATGGGTCTGCCGGTGTGGAACCAGTTCTCAGGCGAGGCGCAGCAAGTGCTGATGGATTCGGCGCAGGACGCGGCCGAGTATGAGCGCGCCCACAACGCCGAGATGGAAGAGCAGCAGATGGACGAGCTGCGCGAGCGCGGGATGGAGATCGACATGAATCCCGATCTCGACGCGTTCAAGGCGCAGATCCAGCCCGTCTACGAGCAATATGGCGAAGAGTTCGGCGACCTGCTGAGCCGGATCCAGTCGCAGACGAACTGAAGGTGGACCGCGTGGCGGATCTGACGGAACGGGCGGTCGCGGCAGTGCTGCGGCCGGTCGTCTTCGCGGGGATGGCGTCGCTTGCCGTCGTCATCACCCTTCAGATCGTCTCGCGCGTGTTGTTCACCGCCGTCAGCTGGACCGAGGAGGTCGCGCGCTTTCTTCTGGTCTGGCTGACCTTCCTCGGGGCCACCCTGGCCCTGGCCGAGAAGCGCCACATCGCCGTCACCGTTCTGACCGACCGACTTCCGCCCCGCGCACGCCGGATCGTGACCGCCGCCGGCCTTCTGGCCATGATCGCCTTTCTTGCGGCCCTGTCGTGGATCGGCTGGTCCTACATGTCGATGCAGAGCTTTCAGCGATCCGCGTCGTTGCGCATCCCCATGATCTACGTCTACTCGGTCATCCCGCTTTCGGGCGCGCTGATGGCCGTCCTGTGCTTGGGCCAGCTTCTGGCGGTTCTGACAGGGCGTGAACCGGACCGGTCCGCCCCATGAGCCTGCTTCTGTTCGGCATCTTCGCGGGGCTTCTGGTGATCGGCGTGCCGGTGGCCATCGCCATCGGGGCGGGTACGCTCGCCGCCGTCTGGGCCAGCGGCGTGCCGGTCCTTGTCGTGCCCCAGCAGATGTTCGCAGGCATCAACAGCTTCGCGCTGGTGGCGGTGCCGATGTTTATCCTCGCCGGCGACATCATGGCGGCGGGCAAGATCAGCGCGCGGCTGGTGCAGCTGGCCGATGCGCTGATCGGGTTTCTGAAGGGCGGCCTGTCCATCGTTTCGATCCTCGCGGCGATGTTCTTCGCCGCGATCTCCGGCTCTGGTGCGGCGACCACGGCGGCGGTCAGTGCCACGCTGGTGCCTGAACTGAAGGCCAAGGGGTATGACCCCGCCTCGGCCGCCAGCCTGATCGCGGCGGGCGGGACCATCGGAGTGGTCATCCCGCCATCCGTCCCGATGATCCTTTACGCCGTCATCGCGCAGGAATCCGTCGCAAAGCTGTTCCTGAACGGGTTCATCCCCGGCGTGCTGATGGGCCTCGCGCTGATGTCCATCGCCCTGGTGCAGGGCTATCGCCGCGCCTATCCCAAGGGCAGTCCGTTTTCCCTGCGCACGATCTGGCGCAGTTTCCGGTCGGCCTTCTGGGGCCTGATGACGCCGGTCATTATCCTGGGCGGCATATTCTCGGGGATCTTCACCCCCAGCGAGGCGGCGGTGGTCGCGGTCGACTACGCGATCTTCGTGTCGCTGTTCATCTATCGCGACCTCGGCTTGAAGGACATCTACCGCATCGTGATCCGGTCGGGGGTGACCACCGCGGTCATCATGTTCGTGATCTCGGCTTCGGCCGCGCTCAGCTGGGCGTTGTCGAACTGGCAGGTGCCGTCGGCCATCGCGGCCAGCGTGCTGTCGCTGTCGGACGAGCCGATGGTGGTACTGGCCATGATCCTGTGCGTCGTCCTCGTCACGGGCATCTTCATCGAGACGGCGTCGGCCCTGATCATCCTGACCCCGATCCTGCTGCCGCTGGTGCTGCAACTGGGCCTCGACCCGGTGCATTTCGGAATCGTGCTGGTGGTGGGGCTGTCCATCGGGATGATCACGCCGCCGGTGGCGATCAATCTTTATGTCGCGTCCTCGGTCACCGGTATCGGGCTGGAGCGTATTGCGGGGGCGGTGCTGCCTTATCTTTTCGCACTGATCGCGGTTCTGGTGCTGGTCACCTACGGCCCGCTGCTGATCTGAGTTGGAACGGCTTGTGTCGACCGTCCGTCCCCATTAGGGGGCAGACATCGTTCGGACCCGGGTGAAACTCCCGGGTGGCTCTCCCGGCCGCCGATCCGCCGGGGCAACCGTAGATAAACTTCAACGATCCCCGGCGGGACCATCGCCCGGCCGGATTGGAACGGGACATTCGATTCATGAACCTTGACGCCTATCGTCGTCAGTGGCTGGGCAACGTGCGGGGCGACCTTCTGTCGGGCCTCGTCGTGGCCCTCGCACTGATCCCCGAAGCCATCGCCTTCTCGATCATCGCGGGCGTGGACCCCAAGATCGGGCTTTACGCCTCGTTCTCGATCGCCGTGGTCACCGCCATCGCCGGCGGACGGCCTGGCATGATCTCGGCCGCGACTGCGGCCACGGCCGTGCTGATGGTCACGCTGGTGGCCGATCACGGGCTGCAATATCTGCTGGCCACCACCGTGTTGGCGGGGCTTTTGCAGATCGCCGCGGGTGCGGCGGGGCTGGGGCACCTGATGCGCTTCGTCTCGCGATCCGTGATGACCGGGTTCGTCAACGCGCTGGCGATCCTGATCTTCATGGCGCAGATCCCCGAGCTGATCGGCGTGCCGTGGCTGACCTATCCGTTGGTCGCGGTGGGCCTCGGGATCATCTACCTGTTCCCATACCTCACCAAGGCGGTGCCATCGCCACTGGTGACGATCGTCGTGCTGACGGCGGTGGTGCTGGTGATGGGCTGGGACGTGCGCACCGTGGGCGACATGGGCGAACTGCCCGACACGCTGCCGGTGTTCCTTATCCCCGATATCCCGCTGACCTTCGAAACGCTGGCGATCATCTTTCCCTACGCCGCCGCGGTGGCCGTGGTCGGTCTGCTGGAAAGCCTGATGACGGCGAACATCGTCGACGACCTGACCGATACCAAGTCGAACCGGAACCAGGAATGCGTGGGGCAGGGGCTTGCCAACACTGCGACCGGGTTCATCGGTGGCATGGCGGGCTGCGCGATGATCGGGCAGTCGATCATCAACATCAAGTCGGGTGGGCGTGGCCGTTTGTCGTGCTTCGTCGCGGGCTTGGTGCTGCTGTTCCTTGTCGTGGCGCTGGGCGACGTGGTCGCACGCATTCCCATGGCCGCGCTGGTGGCGATCATGATCATGGTCTCGATCGGGACGTTCTCATGGTCATCGATCAAGGACCTTCGCACGCATCCGCGGTCGTCCTCGGTCGTGATGCTGGCGACGGTGGCGGTGGTGGTCTACACCCACAACCTGGCCATCGGGGTGCTGGTCGGCGTGCTGCTGTCGGGTCTGTTCTTCGCGGGCAAGATCGCGCAGTTCTTCCGGGTCACGTCCTCGATCTCCGAGGACGGGCGGGTCCGGACGTACCATGTCGAAGGGCAGCTGTTCTTCGCCTCGTCGGAAGATTTCATGAATGCCTTCGACTTCCGCGAGGCGGCCGAAAAGGTCGTGATCGATGTCAGCCGCGCGCATATCTGGGACATTTCCTCGGTTGCGGCGCTGGACATGGCCGTGCTCAAGTTCCGCAGGGACGGGTCCGAGGTCGAGATCGTGGGCATGAACGAAGCGTCCGAGACCATCGTCGACCGGCTTGCGGTGCATGACAAGCCGGGTGCGATGGACGACCTGATGGCCCATTGAGGGAGGGAGACGACATGACCGGGAAGATCATCGCGCTGGTGGACGGCTCCACCTATTCGAAGAGCGTTTGCGACCACGCCGCATGGATCGCCGGCCGCACGGGGCAGGAGGTTCAGCTGATGCATGTCCTCGGCCGCCGCGAGGGCGGGTCGGGCGGCGATCTGTCCGGCGCCATCGCGCTGGGGGCCCGCAGCGCGCTTCTGGACGAGCTGTCCACCCTGGACGAGCAACGCGCCAAGCTGGTCGTCCATCGCGGCCGTGCCATCCTGGAGGATGCGAAGGGCCTGATGACCGAGGCGGGTGTGAAGGCGACCGAGCATCTGCGCCACGGCGACCTGATCGAAGCCGTCACCGAGAAGGAAAAAGAGGCCGAGCTGATCCTTGTCGGCAAGCGCGGCGAGGCGGTGGATTTTGCCAAGGGGCATCTGGGGTCGAACCTGGAACGGGTGATGCGCGCCGTGTCGAAGCCCCTGTTCGTGGCGTCGCGCGCGTTCCATCCGATCGCGAAGGTGCTTCTGGCCTATGACGGCAGCGCAAGCGCCATGCGGGCCGTGGACTACGTCGCCAGAAGTCCGCTTTACGCCGGACTGCCCGTGCATATCGTGACGGTCGGATCGCCGTCCGACAGTGCGAAGCGCGCGCTGGAGGATGCCCGGGCGATGCTGGCCTCGGCAGGCATCGAGGCGGAAACCGAGATCGTCTCGGGACAGCCCGAAAGCGCGCTGGGCAAGCTGGTGGACGAGCGTGGGTTCGACCACCTGATCCTGGGGGCGTCGGGCCATTCGCGCCTGCGGTCGCTGTTCGTCGGCTCAACCAGCCTCGAACTGATCCGGACCTGCAAGATCCCGATCCTGCTGGTGCGCTAGTCCGCGGACCGGTCGTAGGCCAGGTTGGCGGCCAGCGCCTCGGCCAGACCGGTCATCCCCTGCGGCTGCCATCCCAGGCCCCGCAGGGTCGCGGTCTCCATCTCGGTGACGGTCTTCGGATCGGAGGGGTCGGGCAGGGGGCCGGCCTTGCCCGACACCCGCGCATGGGTTTCCAGCAGGACGCGCCGATCCAGGACGATGTCCGACACGTTCAGCAGAGGCGGCGGTGCGGTCCGACCCAGGACGAGGTCCACCGCTGCGGCGACATCATAGGCGTGAACCTCGGTGCCGATCCGGGGCGCGGGGCGGTCGCCTGCCTCGAAAGCGGCGAACAGGTCCTGCCATTTGTGCCCGCGTCCCGGAACCGGGGGGCCATAGATTCCCGTGGCGCGCAGCGCGATGCCGTTCGGGGGAAGGGCACGTTCGGCGGCCAGTTTGACCTGACCGTAAAGCGTGTCGGGACGCGGCTCCATCCCCTCCGACAGACGGGTGCCGGGCGAGTAGGTACCGTAGACGGCGCGGCTGGACAGGAAAACGGTCCGAAGTCCCAGCGCAGCAGCGCCTTCGAACAACGCCAAAGTCCCGTCGAGGTTGGCGCGGACGAAGCCCTCCGGATCGTTGCCTTCCCCGCCGCGATACCGTCCGGCCACGTGTTGGAAGGCGGCGTGGATCAGGGCGTCCTGATCCGACAGGTCCGGCACGTCGCCCAGCTGCCAGTCGCGGTGCAACAGCCCAGCCACGCGGCGGCACCCCAAGGCGGTGATCGTATGCCCCCGCGCCGCAAGCCAGTGCGCCACCGGCCATCCGACCAGACCGCTTGCCCCCGTGACCGCAATCCTCATCGCGGGTCCGGCATCGCAGACAGGTCCGGCCGGTCGCCTGCCGCATAGCGGTGCCACAGATCGATCAGCGGGCGCAATCGGTCGGCCTTGGAGTGATCCTGCCAAGGTTTTTCATACTGGAAATGCAGCACGCCGATCGCGTCCCAGTCCCAAAGGGCAGGCAGATTGAACCAGACGTATTGCAACATGTTGCAGGTCACCGGCAGGCCATGCCAGTCGGGAAACCAGTCCTGCAGGAAGGTCTGGTCCGTGCGTCGCCAGAACGCGCCGGGCTGATCCAGGTGGGCCAGCATCGCGTCGAAGGTTGCAGGATCCGGGCGGGCGGTGAACACGCCCGAGTTCATGCGATGAAAGTCGCCAAGGCTTTCATAGACGTTCGGCGCGGCGCAGAACTCGGGGTAGTCGAACAGCTTGTCGATATTGCGCAGAACCAGCGTGTCGGCATCAAGGAACACCACCCGGTCATAGTCGAGCTGCCACAGCCGCAGCTTGGCGAAGTTGTCCAAGGGCGTGTGAAACGCGGGCTTGTCGCCCTTTGTGAAAGGGGCGGCGCCGTGCAAACGGTCGCGCTGGTGTGCTGCGTTGAATGCGTCCGAGGTCGACAGCAGATCGACCGCCACCAGCCGCGCGCCAGCGGCCGTCAGCGGCGCCAGAGCATCGGCCGGAACGCCGCCCGTATGCATCACCACCCGGTGCGCCGTGGTGCCGGTCAGCGCCAGCGAATTCAACAGCGCCCTCGCCCCCAGCGCGAAATCCGCGTTGGTGACCAGGGTGACGTAAGCCCGTTTCACGAGACGGACTTCAGCGCCTTGCCTTCCGGATCACGCTCGACCTTGGCGCCAAGCTCCTTGGTCCAGCCCGACACGGCCGGCACGCGGCTACGGTCGATGCGATAGGCGTATTTCCGGGCCACTTCGACGACCTCTTCCAGAAGCCCCTCCTGAAGCGTGGTCGGATCGAGGCCCAGCGCCAGGAACTGGTCGTTCTTCACGATCAGGTCGTTCTCGGGCGCTTCCTTGCGGGGGTTCGGCAGGTTCGCGACCTTGGCCCCCGTCAGGCGCGCGATCATCTGCGCCAGATCACCGACGCGGTGCGTCTCGGTCATCTGGTTGAAGATGCGCACCCGCTCGCCCGCTTCGGGCGCGTCACCCAATGCCAGCTCGATGCAGCGGACCGAGTCGCGGATGTGGATGAAGGCGCGCGTCTGGCCGCCGGTGCCGTGCACGGTCAGCGGATAGCCGATTGCCGCCTGGATCAGGAAGCGGTTCAGGACCGTGCCGTAATCGCCGTCGTAATCGAAGCGGTTCACAAGCTGTTCGTGCTTGCGGGTCTGGTCGGTATGGGTGCCCCAGACGATGCCCTGGTGCAGGTCAGTGATCCGCAGGCCGTCGTTCTGGGCATAGAACTGAAACAGGATCTGATCCAGCGACTTCGTCATGTGATAGACCGAGCCGGGCTTGGTCGGATACAGGATCTCCTGCTCTTTCTTGCCGTCGGGCGTGTCGATCTCGATATCCAGATAGCCTTCGGGAATGGGCGCGCCGACGGACGAATAGCCATAGACGCCCATCGTCCCGAGGTGAACCAGATGCGCGTCGATCCCCGTCTCGACCATCGCGGCCAGAAGGTTGTGGGTCGCGCTGACGTTGTTGTCGACGGTATAGACCTTGTGGCGGTCGGTCTTCATCGAATAGGGCGCGGCCCGCTGTTCGGCGAAGTGGATGATGGCATCGGGTTTCTCCTCGGCAAGCCACTGTTTCAGGCGCTCGTATTCCTTGGCCAGATCCAGCAGGTGGAAGCGGATCCGCCGCCCCGTCACGTCATGCCAGATCCGGCAGCGTTCCTGGATCGAATCCATGGGCGTCAGGGACTGCACGCCCAGTTCGGTATCGATCCAGCGGCGAGAGAGGTTGTCCACGATATGCACTTCGTGACCGAGGTTCGACAGGTGCAGGGTGGTGGGCCAGCCGACGAAACCGTCGCCGCCGAGGATCGCGATCTTCATGGGGTCACTCCAGTCACATTCGTGAGTGCGGTATCAACGTTGCGTGACGTTTTCTCAACACCGGACTTGTCCCCCGGCAAGGGATCGCCCGGACCGATCTCCGGTCCGGGCGCTTGGTATCAGGTGGACAGCACGTCCGAGATGGTCATGGGCAGTGCGGTCAGCCGCTTGCCCGTTGCGTGATAGATCGCGTTGCCGATTGCCGCCGCGGTACCGACGATGCCGATCTCACCGATGCCCTTCACGCCCAGCGGGTTCACGTAGTCGTCCTGTTCTTCCAGCATCTCGACCCGCACCTCGCGGATGTCGGCATTCACCGGCACCAGGTATTCGGCGATGTTGGCGTTCAGGAAGCGAGAGCGTGGCTTGTCCGTCTCGGTCACCTCGTGCAGCGCCGAGGAGATGCCCCAGATCATCCCTCCCATCAGCTGGCTGTGGGCCGTCTTGCGGTTCAGCCAAGTGCCAGCGGCAAAGGCGCTGTGGATGCGGGGCACGCGGATCTCGTGGGTGTACTTGTGGATCCGCACCTCGACCATTTCGGCCCCGAAGGCGAACATGGCAAACTCGGGCGTCACAGGTCCCGCGGTGCCGTATCCGCCCGAGAAGGTCGCCTTGATCAGCTGGTCCGTCAGCGCCGGGTGGCGGAACGTGCCCACCACCTCGATCTCGCCCTCGGGGATCATCTGAAGGGCTTCCATCACGCTCTGGCTCTGTCCGTCGGGTCCACGAAGCGTGCCGTCGTCGAGGGTGATGCGGCTGGGATCGACGCCCGACAGCGGGCCTTCGGACATTCCAGAGATCTGCGTGGCCAATTGCTGCGCAATCTTCACGCAAGCGTCGTGAACGGCCGACCCGGCCGAGGCCGCGGTGGTCGACCCGCCCGAGATCGGGGCGACGGGCAGATCGGCCTCGCCCATCACGACATCGACCGCCTCTACCGGCAGGCCAAGTCGCGCGGCGGCGATCTGTGCCATGATGGTGTAGGTTCCGGTGCCCACATCGTGGGCGGCCAGTTCGACATAGGCGTTGCCCGTGCCCTGGGCCCGCACCCGCGCGTTCGAGGCGAGGATGTTGGTGGGATAGGTGGCCGTCGCGCAGCCATAGCCCACCAACCAGTCGCCATCGGTCATCGACCCGATCTCGCGCCCGCGCTGGTCCCAGCCGAAGCTGTTGCTGACGGCATCGTAGCTTTCCATCAGCGACCGGGACGAGAACGGGACATCCTCGGTCGGATGGGTCATCGTGTCGTTCACGCGGCGAAGTTCGACCGGGTCCATCCCCAGTTTCCACGCGAGCTCATCCATCGCGGATTCCAGGCCGAAGAAGGTCTGCATCTCGTTCGGGGCGCGCATGAACCCGCCCGAATTGGTGTCCGACCGGGCCAGACGCTGTTCGGTGTGGATGTTCGGGCAGGCATACATTGCCCGCGTGATATGCGTGCCGGGATTGACGATTTCCCCGAACTGCGGGGTCTGGGCGATCTCGACATGTTCGAACGCGGTCAGGCGCCCTTGCGCGTCGGCCCCCAGGCGGAACTGCTGCCGACTTTCGGGGCGGAAGGTGGCCACAGTATACATCTGCGGACGGGTCACGATCAGCCGGACCGGGGCGCCGACGCCCTTGGCCGCCGCGATGGTCAGCATCGCGTAGGGCGTGATCCCCGCCTTCGATCCGAACGCGCCCCCCACGAAGGGAGAGATCACCCGGACGCTGGTTTCCGGAAGCCCGTAAGCCCCGGCAATGCCGTGACGCAGGGTCCGCACGGATTGCGAGGGCATCCACACGGTCAACCGGTCGCCGCGCCATTCGGCCGTGGCCGAGAACATCTCCATCGGGTTGTGATGCTGGAACGGCGTGGTGAAGGTCATGTCCACCGTCTGCGCAGCCTCGTCGAGGCCGGCTTGCAGATCGCCCTTCGTCAGGACCATGCCTTCGCTGTCTTCGCCGGCGCCCACGACGAAGCTGTCTTCGGGGTCCATGTGGATCGACCCGTCGGCCTCCTGGTAGGTCACGTTTACCAAGTCCGCGCCGCGACGCGCGGCGGCCGCGGTTTCGGCCACGACGTATGCGACGGGCTGGCCGGCATAGCGGATGTCCGTGCCCTCCATCGGCCAGAACGAAGACGAGCCCGGACCGCCGGCATAGAAGCCCTTGAC
>Ga0114903_1000181_pt1 | contig 43151 bp, 49 predicted proteins | sample MalvirDeepMed_s2_FD_87289 | JGI IMG/M metagenome (GOLD analysis project Ga0114903, IMG submission 87289) | Marine viral communities from the Global Malaspina Expedition - Malaspina viral metaG DeepMed_s2 | ecosystem: Environmental > Aquatic > Marine > Oceanic | place: Mediterranean Sea...
CAACCAACGAGGACCAACGATATGACTGACACTACCATTAGAAGGGACTGCCCCCCATTTGTCCCCTACCTGAGACTGCGTGTTGTTGCAGAACAATACAGAACAAGTTTAAGGGCGAATGACAATGACGAGGCTCCAAGTTACAGGGGCAGCGACGGAATCAGGCGAAGGATTAATTCTGATTATTACGTTGTCGCGGAATTCTCGGACGGCCAATCATTTGCCGGACCAACGCGGTTCGGCACTCGAACTCAAGCTGATGCAATAGTCAAGTATCTCCGCAACCTTAACTATTTTTTCGATCCCAAGGACGCAGAGAAATTTAACTGGAAACCATACACCAGCTTGCCATCTGAGACTCTACACGAAGAGCTCCAGCGTAGGGGTTATCACCGACAATGGATAGGGGATAACAAGGACTAACCCTCAACCCACATAGCCCAAACCGAGCCCCGCTTAACTGCGGGTTCCTCGGTGAAAGACATCGGTACAGGCTCTGCCTGGAACCGGGCAAAAAATAAATCCGTACACCGCAGTGGTTGGTGTACTTCAACCGAGGACAAACATAATGACATACACAATTGATGACATCGAGAAGGGGTATTGCCAGATAGATGGCGGCACTGTCTATGAATGTTACTTTCCGAAAGAGCGCCAGTACTGGAACGGCTGGGCTGTCCCTGCCGGACTAACGGCAAAATCATTGTGCGATTTTATCGATGAATCGATGAGGTGTTACAGCCCGACAGATAACCCCGAAGACCACATAGCACGGGATGAATGGTGCGTTGACTTGCTGACCAGCATTCGCCCCTATGAGTATGGCGGCCTCACCATCTACGCAGTTGGTGACGGCCTCATCTGGGATGAAGTGAATCAATCAGGAGAACCAATATGAGCATAGCAATAGGGGATGCCTTCCTAGTGAAAGGCGGTTGCAACAGCCACGGGGCTGGGACACAGCTAGCAGTGGTCCGAAAGATTACGAAGCAGGGGAACGTCTACTGTTTCAAAATCTCCAAGCGTACCGCCAGTGTCGTGGCACGCAACTATCGCTTGGATACAAACCATGTGATTGAAGCCGTTGACTTCAACAAATGGATTGCACATCAACAACATCCAAAGGGAGCTCGCCTTGTGCGACAGCTCGCAGAGATCACCGAAAATGAAAAACAAGGAGATACATAATGACTGACAGACTAACAGTTAAAAACGTGAAGCACAGCGAGTTCGCATCGCATGAAACTTACTGCTTTGAATGCTCGGTTTATTTCGACGGGATCAAGGTTGCCACAGCGGATAACGAGGGGCGTGGCGGCCAGACTTTTGTTTCCTTCACTGATCGGGATGCAGAGAAAAAAGTACGAGCATGGGAGAAGGAACAGCCCAAGATTGTCTCCGAGTACAAGAGCCATAAGGACGATGATGAATTCTTGAGCTACCCCTTCAGTTTGGAGAGTGCCATTGATCCATTGGTAGGTGATTTTATTACTGAGCGCGACCTAAAACGAAAGCTGAAAACAAAGCTCCTCATTGCCGATGATGAATGCAGTAAGGGAGAATTTTATACTTGGACGCTGAATAAATTTGGTCAGCTACCCATTGATGAGGTAGCTAACATTGTCCTTTCTGGGAACAAGTTCAAAAATCCTGTGGTTCTTAATCTGCTGCCTTTCGAGGAAGCCCTGAAAAAATGGGGGAATAACTAACATGCCATACATCAACTATAGCGGAGCGCCTTGCGGCCAATGCGGAAAGCATGGCGAGCACAAGACAACATGCCATCACTGCGGACGGGGCGAGCACATCGCCCAGCTTTCGTTCAAAGATTTCCAAGCGTCGAAACAATTCATTGAAGAGGATACCCCGTATAACGAGTTCGAGGGAACTTACCGCGGGTATGTCTATCTCGTTGGGGAAAACATCGGGGAAGCCCGAACCAGCCATCTCAATGAGAAGGAGCGCTACGATCTGGAATATCGTTCTGCCTGGGGAGACGATGCACCAAGTCATCTGCTCCCCTACTTCCACATACTACAGGTGGATTCACCTTACGATGAGGACGAGGACAAGGGTCACTGGCTGCTCACGATTGAACAAGAGAGCCTGTATGGGGATCAGCTCGAAGCCCTCGAACACAAACTGTATGAATGGGTATGCGGCGAGTTGTTCCTAGACGAGATTGGCCGCGATGAATTTAATTATGGCCGCACCAAAACTCAACCACTGGAGGACAAAGAAGATGACTGAAATACTCCTTGCTTTTATGAGAGAAAAGTTGCGCGAGTCGGGTGACCCCCATCTTGTGCAACTTGAGAGCGAGTTGAATGACTCGCAGTTATTAACCGTCATCAAGGCTTTCAGCTCTGATGACTCTACCGAGGCAGTGGATTCTGCCTAACCCGATGCCCCTCAACTCAGGCGCTGCATAACTTATATAACAAGGCAGGCGTGAGGCGAGGGGCATAAACTCAACCACAGGACTAATATGAAATATTTATCGGACTACACCTCAGCAGCCCAAACCGAACTATTTAAATCTAGCGGAGTTATCTTTGCTTTCAGCCAACAACAATTTGATGAGCAAAAAAAAGACGGCGTTAAATATGTGCTGGTAGGCGCTGGCCTGATCTGCCCGAAAGCGAACATAGACGAGTTGCACAATGGGCTGGATTCAATACAGGCCGCTGGAGTGGCGGCAGACATCAGCGAGAACGGCGTGAAAGCAATCATTCACCGAGAACTGGCGAACCATGAAGCACAGATAAGTTGCAGTTGTAGCGACACTATAGAGGCGCTCGCAGATTATCCTAGTATCACGCCCGAAATGATACGCGCCGAATACCCAGCATACTTCGACCATTGCGTTAAAAATAACTTCTTCTGATATGAAGAGACTTGGGGGTTTTAAGATGAAAACAATTGAACATCCGAAAGCAATCGCGCTGACAAGTTTGCCACGCAGTGAGGAACACCCAACTTGGCAACCGCGCTTGGTTGCCAAAAAACAACATGGCCCCATCGCGTCCAGAAAGTACGAATACTTCTGGATGATCCGCGCCTACGGCGGTTTGTTTTTTGAAGGGAAGGAAGCCAATGCACTGCAAACAAGATTCCGAATTAAAAACCCGACAGTAAATTTACTGACGGTGAAAAGTAAAAGTGCAGTACTAAAACTTTTCAAAGAAGTAGATGTGGCACGATGCACATCAGCAATTCCCAAATCACTTTGGGGAAAATTTCACTTTAGCTCATCAACCAAAGGACAAGCCTCATGAATAAAGCTAACGTTACACTAACCGAATGGCAAGTGCATTACTTCGACAAGCCAGAAGGTGAACGCCACAGCCCGTCAGACTTCGGCGGTGAATATGAATTTTTCTATGAAAAGGAAAGAGCTTTCACCTTCGCCATAAATCGCGCCGAAACTTGCTCCGACGTTAGCGTCACCAAACTGGAGGATACTGCTCCGGTGGCAGTGTGGCGCGGGGAGCGCTCATACGAATGGGTAGGAAATATCGAGCTGGCGGATGATGACAATCTCTACATGGTCAATTTCACCCAGCACGATGCCCCAGAAGACCGAGCAGAAACACTTGATGATGTTATGGACGCTGTCGATGATGTCGTCGTGTCAGGCTGGGGAAAATATGCAGGCAAGAAAGGATGGCAGTTATCCCCCAAATTACGCTCCGACGTTAATCAGTACATTAAGAAGTATCGCTCTATCAATATTGAGTTCTGGAATTCAAACCAAGTCTACAACCCAACCACTGGAGAAACCTCATGAATAACTATGCATTTGAGTTCAACAACAAGGTTATCACCTTGACTAAATTACTCACCGTACTGGGTATTGACTTCAAAGGTCAGCCCACTACCCGTGATCTTTTCAGCATCAAGGAAGAGATCGCTACCATATTCGAGCTTGAGCTCGATGACGTTGTGGTTACCAGCAACGGGAGCCCGCTTCTATGAAACTGATAAAAGCTAGAAAAGCTGGTACTTGCCATCAATGCAAGCGCCCTATTAATAAGGGAGACCACTACGTCCGCCGGTCAAGTCGAATAGGTAGACCTCAGGATTCTCACATGAAAAATATTGATGGGATTCCTACGATGATTATGACGGGAATTACGATTGCCACCAAAGTATGTAAGCAATGCGTGGAGGGAGAATGAATCTATATCGAGCAATGCAAGTCGTGGAAGGCCTCTACGAGCCCGACTACGAAGATGAAATCACCGATGCTTGGCAGCATCTTCATGACACGCGGGTAGCGTACAGCTTACAGGGCTGGTACGGGCGAACCTGTGTCCAGCTACTGGAAGCTGGGATAATCACCGACATAGGGGGGCGCTGGTCAGTGGAAGTCTCGCCTTCTGAACTTCACTAACAACCAACTGGAGAAAGATAATGAAAGAAGTAATAAAGTGGGACGATGAAAAAACGATGGCCTACCAGCCAGCCGATATTGAAAAGTTGCGGCCGGTGTTTGCTACGGCCACGGAGATTTGGTATCAAACATGGAAGGAACAGGGGGCCACCGACGAGGGGTCATGTTGCGGGGGCAAAGGTATCCAAGTCGTATACCTCGGCAAGCGCAAACGCAATTGGGAATGTAAAACAGTAGTGCTTTCACCCCCTGTGCAGGGGAATGTCTCAGCACACAGATCGGTAGGTCCGGCGCTTGAATATCTCAAGTCCGAAGGTGTGGACGCTACCTACTACGATGGTTGGATGGACTAAGGGGAGATACATTATGAGCAGTCAGGACACCATGAGATTGAGCACCGAGCTAATTGAACAGGCGAGACTTACCAAATTCAAGGTAAGCTGGCATGGTTGTTACGATGCCGAACCCAGAACCAATACCCTGGATGAGATTATCGGTGACCTTTCGCCTTTCTTTGCAGATAGAGATGTTGGATTCTCTTTTGAGCCTGAGTTCATTTATGAGCTCTGTGATTTGAATATTGATGAAGAGGCTATCTGGTGCGACATGAGCGGTGAGGTGCGCTTCACTAAATTAACTCACGGCAAAAATGGATAGGGAGGCTGAAGAATGACCAACGCTAAGAAAGAAGCTACTAAACATATGGTGGAAGGCACTCCTGAGCACACTATGAAAAAATCTTATGCAGCTATGAGCCAAGCACTGGCGGCAGCGCAAGCAAAGGACAGTGAGCTGTTTGCTAAATATAAGTCAGAACTCGATGACATAAGAGTAGTGGCTGAGAAAAGGATAGGAGTGACCCTAACTGATGACCAGTGTCTAGCTTATGTTATGCACTGGTTCAGGGGGTATATGGCACAGGTAAAAAAACGATGAGGGGACACAAGATGGATATACTGGAAGCATTAACGCGGATATGGAATGACCTTGACCGGACATGGAACGGGGATGAACGCCCCGACGATTGGGACACCACTTGCGAAGCAATGCACGCTATAATGGAAGAGGTTGGCGTGAGGTACGACGAGAACGGTGACTTGATCCCCGATGAGATTTAAAGGCGCGGGGTGGTTGAGCGGCGCTGGCGTGACGCCGTCAAAGGATGTTGGTTCCCCGCAATTCGCAGTCATGCGAACTCCGACTAGCATCCATCACGCCACTAATTCCGGTAAACACGCGCTTCTGCGTTACATTTCAGAAAGTTAGCAGGGTCATTGGGCGTGAAACGTAACGCTGCGTCGCCGTTTCACAACAACCCCTTCTCAACTAGCCGCTTTCGATTGATTTCATGAAGAGCCTTCACTGCACGTTTATGCTCGCCCGCGTAGGGAACAGCCAGTAATGATTTTACTAACAGATCATTTATGGTTCCACGCCTTCCACTTAATTTAATAGTCGCAAGGTATCTGCCAAACTTGCCCTTTGAATTGGTAGTGATCCGATAGACCTCACCCACTTTCAAATTTTTCTCAACACAGTTCTTGGCAAGGAAGCCATGTGCTTTGTGGGCCTTATCCCGGCTGCGAATTTCTGGGCAGTCGATACCGTACAATCTCACCCCCATCTTGATATGCGTATCGAACCCAACTGACATGAGTACCTCAATGGAGTCTCCGTCGATCACTCGTAAAATCTGACATTCGTATTGGTAGATGGTGGCTCCTCCTGTAGGTAGCAGTGGTTGGTGTACTTACGCAGCTCGTCGCCCGCGTGCGGTCAAACGCATCTCGCTGATCAGGTTCAGTGCCTGTTTCAAAAGTTTCAGGCCAGTGCCTGGGTAGCTGTCCTCCACCACAACCTTATGCAGAACTTCAGAGTGTTCTGGGGACAGCCTGTCATTTATCATCTTGATGGTGTATGCGTAAGGAAAATAGTAAGTCTTGCCCCCTTTGGGGGAAGCATTGACTATCATAGGTTCAAAGCTATGACTGTGTATGAACACATCAGCTTTGCTGCACTGGCCCAGAAAAAATTCTGCGGCCTGATGCTGGCTAATGCTAAGCACCTTCACCATCAACAGGACATCGATGACTGCCTGGTCACACGCCTTGATACGCGGGACTATCCCATGCTCAATGACGATAGCCCTCTTCAAAAGTCATCACTCCAGTGACCGTCAGTCACACCGGAATAGCGCTTCTCGTCATAGTCCGAATACGTTCCGTGAGTTACATCATAGCTCAGTCGGGTAGACCCGTGCTGGCCTAGCCAGCGAAACCGGCACTTCCAGCAATGTATTTCAACTGACTCCTCTGTGCGATGGACTGTGAGTCCGAGGTCGCTTTTTGCGAACCATGCTGCACTGCCGCTAATGTGGTTGCCGCCGACAACAGGATACTCACCTTTGTCATTGGGGTAGACCTTGGTCGGGTGAGCCACGAACCACACATGCAAGTCATGGGCTTTGGCGAAGGTGGTGATCTTGGTTAACATCGCACTGATCGACAGGTGTTCCTCACCTTCGCCCTGCTCGATAAAATTGTAGGGGTCTATGACAAGGCCGCGGCAGCCGGTTCTTAGAATGGCAGCCTTGGTGCGAGTGATAATAGAATCAATCGAGGAAGGCACGCCGTCCTTGTTATCGAGAAAAAGAAAATGCTCGTTGACAAATTCATACGCCTCATCGAGCTGCGCTTTGGTGATCCGCTTCTCACCTCTGAAGGATTGTTTGGTGATTTTTTCTACGAGCTTGCTGATGTGGTAGTGCGGAGGATTTTCAAAACTTGCGATGGCGAACTTCCAGTTTTCATTTTTAGCAAGATTAACCATGAGCTGGTCAACGAACTCGGACTTGCCGCTACTCGGCAGTCCGGTTATCACACTCAGTTGCCCAGGCGCGATCTTGAACAGGGGATCGAGCGAGGGAATTCCAGAGCTCACTCCACCATCGAGCCCCTTCTCGTACATGTCTTCGACTGCACCCAGATACTCCGAGGCGGTGTAGATGCCCTTGAGCGGGAGCGGTGTAGGGTTGGCGATTATCTCCCTGAGCTTCTCAGGTCCATGCTTGAGCAGCACATCGTTGCTGTCCTTGCATCCGCGTGGGTAATTCACCCTCCAGCACTTGGCTCGCCCGTCTGGGATACGCCTCGCGAGCTCCTCGGCCAAAGCTTCCCCGGCTGGGTCATCGTCGGTTGCCAGTATTATCTTCGGACACTCCAGCAGCTCACGCTCCTCCCAGAGATAGGTGAACTTTTTATCTTCATCTGGATGCACTTTACGATTGCTGACTTTGCTCGGAGCCCCGTTCGGACATGACACTGCGGTGATGCCTGCGGTAGCCAGTGCCAGAACATCCATCTCGCCCTCGCAAATGATCAGGGTATCTGGTTCCGGTGGAACGAACTCTATCCCATAGAAGGTACGAGCCGCTCCGCTCTGGGTCCACGCCTTGGTCTTCATGCTTCGCCACTTGACCGCCCGCTCGTCGGTGTCCCTGTCATAAACAAAACCGATAGCGTCCTGTTCACCGTAGTCCCGAAAAAATTTCGGGGCGCAGGCCAGACCAAACTTAGTGGCCAGAGATTCATCAATCCCACGGGCCTTCAGCCACTCGGTCATAGGGCTGAGGTTGGTGCTTGCGGGAAGAGTGACGGGTACAGGCTTGCGCCTGGGAGGAGGGCTGTAAGGCTGGCGTTGAACGCCGCCTTCGCTCTCGCAGTGATGACACTTGTACAGTATGACATCGTTTTGGACGGTAACGGACAATGATTTTTCGTTCTTTTTCTTGCGTGTTTCGCTGCACATTGGGCAGCAGATACGGCAACTTTCGGTGAAGTTACCGATGACTTCTTCGACGACCCCCATTAGGTGAACTCCTATAGATTCTTGATTAGTGACATCCCTCGCATCTTGCTTTGTAATTCGTTCATGTCGGCCATCGCATCGATTTCGTGAAGAATTTCTAGGCGGTCATAGCCGCAGATTTGACAGCACAGATTAAAATTTTTCGACAAGAAAAACAACAGCGCATTTTTCTTTTCTTGAGGTGATGACATGTCTCGAATAGACCTGACAATAATTTTACGGCATAGTTCCTTTTGTGCATTATCGATAAGAACATCAGCTTTCTTCATCGGAAATCTCCAGAGGTGTCATCACAATTTCGGCACGCGGATTTTCCCGATCCAGCCCCCACGTTATGATCTTCTTTTTTACCTGTCTGTCATTCTTAATCCAGAATCCCTGAAGGCAATCGAGGATGACACTCTCGTCCAGATCAGGCCGACGAGTGGCATAGTAGATTGTCATCGCGACACAAACATCTTCTGTCACCAGGGGATTGAGCTTATTACACTGTCCACCAAATGCTTTCACATAGTTTCGAGCCTTCATGGATTTGATGAACATCGGTTTTCCGCGGGAATAAACCAGTTGCCTTGAATTTGCCTTGGAAGCTGGCTCACCATAGATAGTGATCTGATGTAGAAATGAGGTTGTTGACATAGAGTGGATACTACTATAGGATCAAATTTTTTAAAAGCGTTTAAAATTTTTATGAGCAAAATGAACGATTACGTTATTGACCTGCATGAAAAAGGTCTAATATCCCTGGACACCAATGGAGATTACATCATGAACAACGACCACTTCCCGCCTCAGCCTGAGCCGGTTGAGGAGAAACCCGCCTTCAAGATTGAGAAGGGTATTCCGATGCCAGCCAGCCTGCGCCACAAGGACCGATGGACACACCTTCCCTTCGACAAGATGGAGGTCGGGGATTCCTTTGTCGTTGACGATATGCACAGCAAAGAAGACGAGACCTCTCTGCGAGGGCGAGCCACCCGTGAGAACAATCGCGATGATGGTAAATTCTTCTCGGTGGTCAAGAACCCTGATCTGGCCAATAGCATGAGAGTCTTCCGTATCCAATGAAAGTCACCAACAAATTCAATCTGCCCCAGCCGGTCGTCACTGCCCTGAACAAGGACGACTACGACAGCGGTGGCAGTCACCGTAGCATCACCCAGTTGATTGACAGCCCTCGCGTATCGATTCTTCGCAAGGAATTTGACGAGGATCGCACTGAAGATGTCTCCGACAAGCTGTGGAGCGTGCTGGGAACAGCCGTTCACAAGATGTTCGAGGATACCGCCAGCGGTGATTACATTTCCGAGGAAAGAATCCACACCAAACATTCCAACTGGGACATCTCCGGTGCCATTGATCTTCAACTCATTGAACCGGACGGTGTTACCTTGATTGACTATAAATGCACCTCGGTGTGGAGTGTCATCTTCGACAAACCGGAGTGGCATAACCAGTTGAACGCCTATGCGTGGCTTGTGAGGCGTTCTAGGGGGCTTTCCGTCAAGACCTTGCAGATATGTGCAGTGCTGCGGGATTGGAAGCAGAGGGACGCTGAGAGCAAGCAGGACTATCCCAAAGCCCCGCTGGTCGTTATCGACATTCCTGTCTGGGATGACGAGAAACAGGATGAATATATGGATGGACGCATCAAGCTGCACAGTGAGGCAGAGTTCGCCCGTCTGACCGGAGAACGGCTGCCCCCGTGCAGTACGCAGGAGCGCTGGGGTCGTGACCCAACCTATGCTGTCAAGAAAGACGGCCGTAAGACCGCGGTAAGAGTCTTCAACTCCGACAACGAAGCCCGTGCCTATATAGGAACAATCACCAAAGACCAGAAGAAACACAGCGTGCAACACCGCCCAGGCGAAATGACACGTTGCAAACAGGATTGGTGCGGCGTTGCCATGTGGTGCGATCAGTATCAGGGAGAGTCATGAACCTAGCCGAAGACAAGGAAATATATGAAAAATGCATAGGCATTGCCCGCAGAGTAAACGGATTCAAATGGTCTCTCAACGGAGACCGCATCATCCTCACCGGAAACGGACGGACCCGCAGCATTCCGCGTGAGATGTTTTTCAAATTAGATGCTAACGAAATTATAAATTTACTGGAGAGAATTGTATGAACGAAGATAAGTGGGAACAAATCGAAGAGGAAGCCGACGCACGACGGGAACGTCTTGACGCCGCCCGTGAGATTTCGAGTTTTATGGACTCGGAAGAAGGGGAAAAATACCTCAACGATGTAGGGCAAGCCTATGCCGTTGTGTGGGCGCATCTTAGCAAGGTGGATGTCACAGTGCATGTGCAACAGCGTAAAGGCTACGGTGACAAGAAGCTGGATTATATATCATGGGCCAGTTGCTGGGGCTTCCTGATGGAATTTTATCCAGACTTCCGCCGAGAGTTTGGCCCTAATGAAGTACATCCAGATGGTTCGGTGTTCGTTCATTGCACCCTGTGGATTCGCACCAACAGCATGGTGCTCTCTCAAAGTGAACGTCTTCCTGTTACGGACAACAGCAATAACGCCGTCGTGAATCCAGACTGCGACCTAATCAACACCGCCCAGCAAAGGTGCTTTGTGAAGTGTGCTGCCCTGTTCGGGCTAGGCCACCGCCTGTATCTGGGAAAAGAGGTTAGAGATCGTCTGGATAAAGCGGAAGGCAAAGAAGTTCCCCAACAGCCAGAACCCAAGGCAGCTCCCAAACCAGAGAAGCCTAAAGCAGTGCCGCCCAAGGCACAGCCCAAGCCGAAGCCAGCTCCCACACCGGAAGCTGTATCAGAACCAGAACTAGACGGCCACCCTGTTGCTCCGGCCCTCACCGATGAGGACAAGACCAACATGGTCGCCAGCCTGATCAACATGGCGAGAGCTACCTGTCAGACCCCCGCCAGCTTGATCGATTTCTGGAACACTAACAAGGGAGATATCAATCTTCTCGACCAAAAGAGCCCCGAATTCAAGCAGCTTGTAGAGGGGTTCACTAAATTGAAAGAAGTTTTGGCTATCGCCAAACCACAAAAAAATGACTTTGATGAAGGAGTTGACAATGCCAAGTAAAGAATACGGACCAACCATCGCCGGAACTATCTGGCCCAACGACTACAAAACAACGGCCGCACACCCAGCGTTCAAGACTTCAAACAAGTATCACCTGAAGGTGGATGAAGCATTCCTGAAGCACTTGGTCCAAGCTCTGCGAACCGAAGGAGCGGAGCCACGCATTGCAGTGGCCGTCTGGGAGAATGCCGAGGAAGGGAAGAACACCCTGTATGTCAAGCTCGAAGCGGTAGCCGGAACTCCACAGGACACCCCTCAGCCTGAGCCTCAGCCGGAGCCTGAGCCAGAACCTGCCTCAAGTTTCCCGCCAGAAATACATGACGACATTCCCTTCTGATGCCAACCATCAGGAGTACCAAGCTTCTCACTGGAGCAGATGGCCAGCGATGTGTTAACTGCGGTGTCACGGATGGCACTGTGGTTGCCGCACACTACCAGGGGATACGCGCCCAGCTACTGGGCAAAGGGAAAGGGGCTAAACCCCACGACTTGTGCGTGGCTGACCTGTGCGCCGTATGTCATCGTAAGTTCGACAACTACGAAGTAAGCGCCATGTCCACGAAATACCTGCGTCAGATCGATCAAAGCGAACAGTTTCTGTTCTGTATTATCCAGACCCTTCTGCGCCGTATCGAGCAGGGGGTAATCAAAGTTGACTAAAAAACTTCCAGCCACGGTCCTGACCATCGATCAGTTCTACCATGACAAGATGGCTGTCGCGCAGGCTAAGGAATATCTGCTCGCTCTGGCAGTCAAGACCCAACCCATCTCGGTGGATAACCTTGCCAAACTTCTATACTCTGATGACGGAGTCGAGGTAAAGGTAAGCTCACTCAAGAAGTCCCGCACCCGTCCGCAGGAAGCCTATTACAGGAAGTGGGCGAGGGAGTTCGGCAAGTTCTGCGGGCTGCTGCCTGACGAGATGCATGATGTCTTGTTACGGGAGACATTCGGAACAGTTGAAGTGGAGACAAAATTCGGAGTGCGGCTGCGGCCTGACAAGCGCAGCGCAGGAACGACACGGGCGGAATACGGAGAACTGATCGACACCACTATCCGGCTGGCAGCCGAGATGGGATTTAACATACCGCCCCCCCACAGAGATGAGGATGACTAGATGACACAGCGTCTTATATACACGATTTCCCCAACGCAAAAAAAGCTCTACAAAAGTCTTGAGCTGTCCAAAAGTGAATATGTCAAGGCAGTCAAAGAGACACTGGAAGAAGAGATGAAAGGGATGACCCTGGAGGAAATTTTAGAAGACCCTCGCTGGGATTCAGATGTTTACATGGAAGACGATCAAGGAGACTAGAGATGAACTATGAAGTAACGATAAGCCAGCTTCGCGATCAACTTGCTAAACGCAAGCATGAGTGGTGGCTGTGGCATCAAGCCAATCCGCTCATCTGGGAAAAGTTTGAAGAGTATACCCGCGAAGCAATCATGGCAGGCAAAAAATCCTATTCACACTGGGCGATTGTCAATCGCATCCGCTGGCATTGCGAGGTCGAGACCAAAGGTGGAACCTTTAAAATATCAAACAACCACATTGCATTCTATGCACGCCTGTTCCATGCCTACCATCCTAACCATGCTGGATTCTTTAACGTAAAGCCGTTCAAGGAAGAGACCATGATTGAAGAACTCTCCCAACGCAACGTCATCTACCTGGAGCAACGGAACGTCCATTGATCCTCATTGCTATGGAGACCAGCGGGGTTACGCGCCGTGCCTTCCAGCGCTATGCGAAAGCCCACAATCTGAAGTGGGAAGTATGGAGCTGTGATCTCCTCCCCGCGGACGACGACGAGACCGAACACCATCTGGTTAAGGATGCCATTGAAGTAATAGACTCACGCCAGTGGGATTTAATCCTTGCCCATCCTCCCTGTACGGCTATTGCCGTGAGCGGTAATGCCTGGTACGGGCGGGGAATGCCAAAGAATGATGAACGCATCGAGGCGATCCGGTGGACAACAGAGTTATGGGAGCTGATCAAGCGCCGCAGTAAACATGCGGTCATGGAGAATCCGGTAGGGGTTCTTCCCTTCAGGCCGGACCAGTATGTCCAGCCCTACCAGTTCGGACATCCCGAATCAAAGAAGACAGGACTGTGGTTGCACAACCTTCCCCTGCTGGAAGACACCAACAATGTCAAGGATGTGTTCGACAAGTTACCCAAGAACCAGCAGCAGAGACTGCATTATCTTTCACCTTCCAAGGATCGGTGGAAGCTGCGGTCACAGACTTACGAGGGGATAGGCGAGGCAATTGCCAATCAGTACGGGGACTACATCAATCCCCATCACGGTACAAGAATGATTATCCCCTTCTCCTCCGCATTCCTACCTCTTTGGAATGCATCTAGTCGCGATACACCGGACTGAGCGGACCCGCCTCAAACGCTGGCAGATCGGCAAGCTCTTTGATCAGAGGCATCAGAGCCAGATGATCGTTAATGGCGGCATCGAGTCTGTCGATATATTCCCGCTTCTCTGAGGCCGGAATATTCATCTTCATAATTCCATCACGTTCATTACGCCGCTTCGCCAGCCAACGGGACGTTTCATCCAGCTCACCCCCAAGATCAATCAGATGCTGGCGACCTACCATATAACGCAACAGTTCTTCACTTCTGCCATCCTGATCCAGACTTCCCAGAGTACTGACTACCTTCCTCACTTCCTCATTGAGCTCGTAGAAATCTTCCACCAGCCCACGCCCCTCCGGCAGCGCAAAGAAGCGCTTCAATACCGGCGCGGTGGAGAGTGTCATGGATGGCATCTTCTTGCTCTGGTCACCCACAAAAGCCTCTGTCCGCATGATGTGGTCAAGCAAATCCAGACCATAGATACCAATGGTTCCTGCATACCCTTCTAGGACATGCTGTATTTTCATCGGGCTCATGTTGAGCGCCTTACCGATCATCGAGGCAAATTCACTGGTGTTGAAACGAGCTTGTAAGCCCTCCTCAAACTGCTGGTCAATATAGAAGGGAACCACCGGACGACCCGTGTAGAAGTTATGATTCAGTGCAGCCTCGACAATCGGTGCAATAAGCTGAACACCGCCCAACGGATTGAATTCAAGAGTCGTCCCTACTCCACGCTGTATAGTCCCTTTGAGTTCACGCCGAGTGGTGTCACCGAAAGCCGTATCCAGCATTTTCTCCGGTATGGTCTTGAACAGAAGCCCGACTTCAAACGGCACAGGGATTTTAATCGTGGGTCCAAATGGATTAGGGATCAGCCAGTTGTTGTCCTTCTCGTAGTCGTCCGCCTCTTCATAGTCTTCAGTGTCACTGACCATCGTCCAGTACGCCGCCGTCAGTGCCAGCAGGCTTAACCCGCGGAGAAAAAACCGCTTCTGGATTTGAGCCTTACTGGCCTCGGTGTTGGCCGAGTACCTTCCCCGTGCTGCGCGATAGAAAACATCCAGACCCTGTATTCTCGCATTGAGAAAAGGAATGGCAGTAGTGATCATACGCATAAGCTGATTGTTTCCACGCCTTCCGAAATTCAGAATCTCGATGGCCTGGTATATGGCTTCAGCCTGATTGCCGGTGCGTGCCAGTGTGTCGTCATAGACTGCCTTACGGGTAGCGGCATCCGAGCGTGTGGTCCCCTCTCCCAGCATGTCCCAAGCCCGCTGGAAAGTCTGGTTGAATATCTTGGAACCGGCTCCCGAATAATCCACCCCGCGCCTGCGGGCTTCCTTCTTGAGGAAATCACTGAGATTGCCACGGTCATAGAGCTTGTCATAGCCGGTCACTATGCCCAGCTTCTCCATATTGGTGATATCCCCCACAAAATTCTTGAAGGTAGATACCACAGGGGTGAAGTCGGCCCCCGATGTGGTGTAGGCAGACAGGGAGTCACGCAACATATTAACTACCATGAAACCCGGATCACGGGTCACCATTTCCCGCAACACTTTGGCAGGAACGCCGGTAATATTATTTATAAGCGCTATCGGCCCGCTCTCAGGCATCGTTTTCATCGCCTCGAACAGGAGTGGATCGTCGATAATAAATCTTCTTCTTTTACCCGCAACACGGATATTGTAAACAGACTGGGCCACCGAGGCTGTCAGCTTTTTATTCAGGGGGATTTCCCGCGCCTGTCCCAGATATACCAAATCCCTTATCAGCCTCTGGTCCGCCACGTTCTTCATTCCCATCTCGATGGCGGTGGTGTAGTTCCTCACAACAGAATCCAGCAACGGCACATCCATCTTGCGTTTGCTGCCCTTGAGCTTCTTGAGAGTAAGCTCACGTTGTTCAGAGGTCAGGCTGTCTGGAACCGAATCCATATTGGAAAACATATTGATGAAGTCTATGTCCTCATTCCCCATCTCTTCCAGCTCGCCCCGCGCCTCACGATAGAAGGGATAATAAACCGCGTTATCACGCCAGATATTACCCTGCTCTTCGCTGATGAGACCCGTGTCCTTCATGAATTCAATCACATGTTCGTTATATGCCTGGTACATGTCATACCATTCCCTGATGTACGACTCTCCGCTCTCAGGGTTAATAAAACTGTCCGCTGCGGCTTCAGCCTTTAGCAGCGCTGCATCAATCTCGTCAGGGGGGATCGGGGTATTGCGTCTTTGCTTGGGAGGCTTGTTCTTGTCCTCCTCTATGATCTGTTTCGAGCGAATGGCAACCGCATAAAACTTTGCCGGAGCTTCAAGATCACCGTGGATATTACCGCCCTTCCCCTGCGGGCTGGGCATCAGAATAGACTGTACCTCGACCATTCCATCGACCTTATTGCCCTTATACATAAAATCCTTGACCTGAAATGTACCGTTCTTGTACTCCGCCTGGCCGTGATTCATGGCAGCCGAGGAAAAAGCATCAGCGCGGTCTGCCATAACCTGAGCATACCTGTAGGCAGTATCTCCCAGCATCTGCACACCCTCTTTATCCAAGGTCTGTGCTTCGCGATCTGCGGTCACTGTCATTTTACGGGTGTGCTTATCCACCACACCCTGCCTTGTTTTGGTCAGCAGCTTGCCCCACCACTCACCTACACGGAACTGGGTGAACACCTCGACGTAGGAACGCTTCTCCTCCTTCTCATCGATATACTTGTCCATCGTTTCCTGAATGTCGGGAGCAAGCTCAGGGGTATTGTTGCGGGAATATAAAAAGTCTTCATCCTCGGAAAGTTTGGCTCCGAGGTCGGGGTTACGGCCTACGGTCTGAGCGTCAGGGGAAGCCTTGACACTGTAAGGAGGAACAGAACCGGCAGGCGAATCCTCAACGTCCTTGAGATTAGCCTCAAGGGCTTCTTCTACCTTGGCTTCAGGAATAGGAGTGGGAGGGGGTCTGACAATAGGAGGAGGTATTAACTTCCTGCGAACAGGACGCTTCAGGTTTTTCGGGGTGAATCCGATCCTTTCCGCTTCTTGGAGGTAGTAGTCCCAGAACGGTTCATAAAGCGTACTGTTGATGAGCCGGAGTAAACCGGATGGTCCGGTGGGGCCGGTTCTATCCCCCTCGATTTCTGTAAGTACTCTTCGATAGCTTTTATGTCCACGATACTTGCCTTGCTGACGATATGAGTTATAGACGTATTCTACAGATTGATCAAAAGAATTCAACACTTGATCTGCAAATTCCTCCCTCATTTCCTCTGTGTAAGGAGCAACCGTATCGGTCATTGTCCTGCCGTCTATAAATCGTAAGACAGTGCCATTTTCACCGAGGGTAAAATTAAGACCATCCCAATCATTCTCCGGGTTAGCTTTAGCCGCTACGGCCATAATCTCTTCCTGAGAAAACTTTGAACCGTCCGCTTTTGTAACCGCCATACCTAATTGACCGTCTTCAACGCCATAAGTAGGCCGCTCAATAGCCACCCCGTCTTGTAACAAGCCATCGCCAAGTACGATCCCAATAAACTCAGCCTGCTCAGGTGTGGCGTTTAACAACGCAATCTGAATGTTAGGCTCTACTCCTTCATAGCTTCCAACCGCGGTCTCCACCGTGTGAGGGATACCCATCTTTCTGATGAAAGGTATTTGCCCATCCTCGTCAGTGATAACATCCACCGCCCCGTCATTGAAGACAATCATATCTTCGAGGGTTACCGTCGCTGGAAAACCGTAATCCCTCTCATTCCCCGGCTGGGCCGAAGCAAGTACTAGCGGAGCCCGTCGTTTTGCCAGCTCGGTAAGCTCTTCGATTTGCAGATAATTAGTGTAGGGATGAGTTTTTACCTTGGTGGTGTTACGAGGCCGCACTCCTTTTTCCAGCGCCGGAGTCAGAGGGGTGTCCTTGTCAAACAACCCTTCCTTTACCTGTTCCTCTATGACCTTGATCTGCGGTGCGGCTGCGCTGCTCGCTGCCTTCCACGTTCCAGACCCTGCGCTCTTGCCTGGTTCCTTCGTCATCAGATTCTTTTTACCATAAAACCACAACGCGGCCTGCATCTGGTTAGGCGTTACACCAAATTCATCGGCCAGATAACTGGTAAGGTACTGAGCATAACGGTAGGCACGGTCAGTCGGAATCTGGGCGCTATCAGTTAACTTGCCTGTCTCCTTGTCCGCATCCTTGCGCCGCCACCCGAAAACCCGCGCCATGTGTATATCATGCACACTAAAAGGATTAAAAACATTATTCTGCCTGTCCTGAATGAGCTGCATGTAGGTGGTGGTTTTGAGTCCTCCTCCAACGAGCCCTGTGGTATACATCTTGGCAATGCGCTCAATCTGAGGCAGGCTGATCATCATCCCTCGATCACCAGGCTTCTTCCGTTCTTGGACGGCCTTTATAAAGGCGGCCGTATCAGCAACCGGATCAACCTCTCTGGCTATCGCCATAATATGAAGCGTATCTTGTAAATTATCTGCCACCGGATTTTGGGCAGAAGTGATACCGAAGATCACAGACGCTTCCTCGATATTAGCCGCACCAACTATTTCCGTCAGCCCCTTAGCAAACTGGTCATACCATTGAAGATCATCAACCCCCTCCCTCAATCCTGTCTCAGCCATTTGTCTGAGTTCTGCCAGAGGAGTGGGTCTTACATTACCGTCACGCCTCATGTCTGGAATTTTCTTGCCCGCTTTGTTTGGAGTGGGACGCGGACGACGGGTTGGAGCGCCTGGAACCTTAGCCAGTTGCGCCGAAGTAGGGTTGCCTCCTGTGCGTTCCAGTAAAGCGGCTAAGGCTCTTTCCACCTCACCCATCGGAAGCACAGGGAGTTTTTCCTCCGGCCTAGGAACACGCACCTCTTTTGAGGGGGGAGCGCGTCTAACCTCGGACACATCTTCCTCCTCTGATGCCGCCGCAGTTCTCGCTGCATAGTCCTCATTCAGCGCTCGGACAACAGCGAAGTTGGGTGGACTCTTCTCGAAAGAGATCATCACATCCCCAGACGCTGCCAGTGCCGCATCAAGCCATGAAGGCTTCGTGCCGGAACTTCCTCCTAATAAATAATATTTTACCCAGTCCGCGAATCGCTCATACAATGTTCTGCCACGATAAACCTGTTGCGACATCCACTGCTGCAACTCACCGCTAGTCAATGCCCTTACGAAAAACTCCTCTTGGCTGTCAGTCGCCTTCTCCAGTGCATTAAACAAGGCATTCTTATCCATACCCCCCATAGCCCGACGGGCAATAGGTCTGAATTCCTCCCATACATTTTTGAACTGATCGATTGCCTCAGCCGCTTCCTGCGTAAGCAATTCATTTTCTTCCATGAATGCCCTGTTGAAAGATGCCTCGGTTAAGGACTGATAACGCACCATTACATTGGCGTGCAGGCTTTCATGCAATAGCGTATCTATATCCATTCCCGCTTTACCGTACAATGCGAGAGTACCTGGCACTTCGAAGGCTGTCATCGATCCAGCCCAAGTCATGTCTTTCCGTTGTAGCACCAAGCGAATACCAGTGGACGGCAAGAAGGAAGCTATATCTGCGGCCAGCGCCCGCACCTCTTCCGGCCCGTTAGCTGCGATATCCTCGATAGCCGCCCGCAGTGCTTGCGCTCCCCGCGTTCCGTCAGGATCATCTTCAACAACCGGATCATGCGGCGTTCCGGGCATAATCCGTGATTCGCCTGCCTCCAACAAAGTCATCTGGGAATCGGTAAGAGGGGTTTTAAGAATTTCAGGGCTTACCGGCTTGGCTCTTCCCAGCTCCGCTTCCTGTGCCTGGGTGTATGCCGCTCGTTGATAGGTAGCTATAGTGGCTGCGCTTCCCATGCCAACCCCAAGCATCTTGATGAAGCGCCGTCGTCCGCGAGTCTCCACTTCCTCTATGTCTTCTTCGATCCTCCCAACCTGACGCTGCAACTCACGATCAATCACCCCTATCTCTCTGAAGTCCCTCCGGTAAAACTTCCTACGATCTGAGCCATATCCACCATCCGTCTTGAGGGCGAGCATTTCAAGGAGGCTCAGTGGATTCTCCACCAAGTCCGTTCCATGCAGAGCTCTTTCAAGAAGTGCAGGGTATTGGTCAGGGGCTTGCAACTCGGCAATGCGGGGAACCCAGAAGTCTCTCTGCTCAAGATTACTATCGGCAGTGGCCCTTCCCCGTCTAACCTCGGACACCTCCTCTTCCTCGATCACAGGCGGCCGGAGCCTACCTTCGGCATCGCCACCGTACCCTAACCAGTCACGCAATGTTCCTAAACGGGTTCCTTCTTTAAATGTTTTTTGGAAGGGTCGGTTTTTCCTTGTAAAGCGCTCTAATGAACCTAGACCTACTACTGTTATACCTGTGTCGGTATCTACGATATACCCCGGATCGCTCCCCGCTTCTCCGTTTATTACCGCCCTTCGGGCTTCCTCCACCGTATCTATTTCTATATCACGCACATAGTCTTCATTTTCTAAAGCTCTGCCTATTTGAGCTAATGAAAGTTTTGTGGATAAAGGACCACCCTGTTCGGCAATTTCTTCTGCGGTTTTTCCTCGACCCCTTCTAGCCTCCGACACCTCCTCTTCCACTACCTCCGGCGGGGCATCAGCCATCTTGGCCGTGGGCCGCCAGTCAGGGTCCAAAGCCTGCACCTCCAGCGTCCTCTGTTTCTTCCGTGTCTCTCTCAGGGTCCGTATCGGACCTACCTCCCGTGCGCCTATCTCGCCACTCTCAATAGCCTCGATGAGGCCGTTAAAGTTTCTAAAGCCTGACCCACGCAGAAAGTTCATCATCGACTCAAAGAACGTCCTGATCCGGTTGATCAGGGTACGCGGCTTACCCCCGATACGACGACCATCCCGAATCATGTCCGCAATAGCCTCTTCCATTACAGCCGTTGGTTTGTCTGCAAGGTCCGGGTAAAGGACAGCAGCTCTCTCTAGGAAGGTTTCATTTTCCCCCCGATACAAGGGGCTGGTCTTCGGAACCTTTGTCCTCCCCGCCGTGCGTTCCAGCAGAGCCCATTCATCAGCGGTCCACAAATCCAGCTCACGCATCGCATGAACCGTTTCATGATTGAGAAGGTCTTTGATCTCCTCCCAAATCTCATCAGGGGTCGCCCCCTTTTCCTTCATTGAAACAAGTTTGTCTATCCCGAAAAATATTTCATTAAGTCCGGCCTTGTAATAGCCCTGTGTTTCTTGCCCAACCTCCTTGGGTAGGAAGACAAGGTTACCTTCGCTGTCTCGATTGAAGTGATACAGGGCTTCAACGATGGATATCTTGGTCTTGTCCAGACCGATCCGGTCAAGCTCCTTACGCGCCAGCGCCTCAAGGTCAGCCCTTAATTCAGCCTGATCATACTGCACGCCTGGGATATGAGTGGGAGCAGTCGCAGCGGGGGGCAACTCCAGTGGCTTTTCAAGGACGTCGTCGGTGATGCGGCCGCTCTCACGCAGGTCTTTAACAATTCTTTCAACCTTCTGAACGCGCCGTGGGTCCGCGGGATCAATGTTTGCGGCCTCGGCAACAAGATCAGCATCTAGCTCTCCGGTTCTTCCTCTGCCGCCAGCGCCCTCACCCTCATTAATATAGGCTTCAGCAGACTTGAACTGCGAGGTGGTATAGGAAGGAACCTGGAAGTTCGGTAGTCCCTGTTTGGTATGCAGCACCGGCAGTTTACGAATCTTCTGGTAGAGATATTTCATCTCCCCGGAATCCATGTCCTCAATACTTTCCTTGCCCACAAACGCCTTGGCCATCGTCCTGATCGCCGGAGAATTCAGCTCATTGGTTATTCCCTTACGCTCCAGCAGGGTCTTGATCCGGTCCTTGCCGATTTCAATATTCTTAAAGACAAGCTCATCAACCGCCGAATCACGCTTACTGTTAAGGCGCTCGGCTATAGTGACGGCCTGTTCGGGAGTCTTTATCCTTCTCTTCTTCATGGGGAAGGTTCCGTCCCTCCTTACCTTTCCCCTTATCTCATAGGTATCAATAACCTCACCGGCTGAACTGACCACAATTGGCCTGCCTTTCCTTGTTCCACGCGGCTTGGTAGTGGTGGCCTCATAGGTCTCGGTTTCGAGTGTGGCTCCGGTTCCTATATCTCCCAGCTTTCCAAAATCCTTACCCAGAACATCCTTGGCTTCTTCAATGCTGAAAGTATTTGTTTCCGGTAATCCCTGAGCCAGCCTTTTCCGGTTGGCCCGTTGTGCCGCCGTGAGCTTTTGGACGAGCTCCGCTTCGGTCGCCACCCGACCCATCTGTTTGTTCATTGCCTGGTCGGCACTGAGTGTTTCGTCAAACCCTTTATCTATGGTGGTTTCAGCCGCCATATTGAGGGCATCGGTGGTTACCTCGTTAGCCCGCGGATTGATAATGCTGTCGCCGTAGATACCGAGCGTGGTTTCCGTGGGGATATCATAGTCTTCCGCCGACGTTACAATAACCGTACTGGTTGCATTACGAGCAGCCTGATCTACGAGCTGGCTATTGAGCTCTCCAGCCACCACGGCTGCCTCTCCCTGTGTAGGCAGTGGAACCCCATAGCTGACACCTTCTGAATCACGCACGCGGAAAACGGTCTTGGTGGTAGCCATTGGCTGCCCTGCGTTGGGACCGTAGTTTGGAGTTTCTGCCGCGAGTTCTTCAGGGGTGAGATCAACGGTGATCTCTTCTACATCAAAGGAAGTGGCACTGGGAAAGTCTGGACCGATGGTTCGGGCAAGTGTCTTGCCATAGACAACCATGTCATCGGTTTCGGGGGGAATGGTAGAGGTATCTATTGGGGTTGTGGGTTCGGCTGTGGTGACTGGCGGACGGTCATACTGAGCCCTGCGAGCCGTATTGGCTTCCTCTCGGTCAGCTCTGTCTGCGCGTTCTTTCTCCAGTTGGGAATCACTGAAGGTGCGGGTACGGCGTGCGCCTACACCGGCCAAGGCAAGGTCAGCCACAAAGCCTGCTGCACCACCTATGGTGAAGTTATCGAGAGCATCTTCCCCGTAATCATGGTCGGGGTTATAAATCTTTTGCTCCCCCAAGTCCTGCATTAAGCCAGCGATCACTTCCTGTACGCCTTCTTTCCCCGCATTCTTAAAGCCACTGGTGATACGGCCCATAATGCTGGTGCGCGCCCTGTCGTCAAGCTTGAGAGGGTCCAGCCTTCGCAAGAAACCGGGGATCGGGGCAAGTTCTGTCATCCCTGTAATAGCACCCCATGCTATAGCGGCATCTTCCTGACCCTGACTTACATCAATTCCTTCTTCTCTGGACTCCTCTACCCGCTGCGCGGCTTCGCCTGTCCCTGTGCCTAGCGCGAGAGTGCCGGTAAGTCCCAGCTCAAGATTGCTCCCAAAGCCTGCGGCTGTGGCAACTTTACCAGCCTTACCGGCATAACCGGATAACCGTAGAGCCACGCCTGGGGTAAGGAAGGTGGCCAGGGAACCCAAGCCCTGACCAAATTTGGTCATCCATGCATCCTGATAAGCCACATCTGGACCCATGAAGGAGTTGTTGAGTGCCTGCTGACCTTTTCTGGCAGCGGCGACTACCGCATTGTCATCACCAGAATCAATCAGATCGTCCAGACCAATGACGTTGGTAGCGGCATCAGCCAGTTCGGCTATGCCCTCTACAGCCCCAAGCATGCCCTGACCAAATCCGCGGGGAATAGCCTTGGCAAACTCCTTGGTCTGACCCCACACAGTTCTGTCGTATTCAGGTTCAGCCTGTTCGCCTGCTAGATGTTGCGCGATTTGGGAATAATCAAAGCCATCTTGGATGGCTAAATCTAGGTCAAAGCCACGTTCTTTCGCTAGATGAGAAGCAATTTGCTCATCACTAAAACCATCCTCTTTAGCGAGCGCATAATTAAAGGCGGAGTCAGGCATGAATTATTACATCCTGTACTTTTCATCGGATAAACTGGCTGTAGCGCTAGGCGGACCTCCACCTTCCCCCTCCAAGGCGTTTATAAAGGCATTGTAAAATTCATCACTCAGCCTTGGTCTCAACGCTTTAAGTATCATGAGCTGATTTTCTCTTATAAATTCCAGTTTCGCCTCTGGAAGGAATGCAGCACCCATATCCTCAGCCGCCTCTTGTATTGTCTCCATATAGTTTTCAAATGAAGTTGTGGCAGCACGCAGATCAACCCCTTCTTCTTTAGTAAGGTCAAATTCAATTTTCTCAGCCGCTGCCTCAAGGGTTCGGGCTCGATTAACATTCAGGCTACGCAGCTCGGCTGCGCTCAAGTCATGCGCTGCCTCTTTCAGCAGACGATCCGTTTCGGCAACGTGTGCCTGGAGACCATATGTCTCCTCCCATTGGCGTATCTCCTCGCCTCTAATAGCTTCATCTCTCCCTTCCTCATACTCAAACGTGGCAGACTTCAAGCCAAACTCATCTGCTTGAGCCAAGGCAGCCTCTTCATAATCCCTGAAGCTTCTGCCCTCCGCTCTGGCAGCATCTCTGGCCAAGGCGTTTATAGAGGTAGCAGCCTCACCGGCACGCTGTAAACCTCCGCTCATGTCACCACCGGCCACACCAGCGCCAAGCTGCATCATTGCAGCACTAAACGCATCGCGTCTTCCTTCCTCTCTGATCTGATTAATAAGTTCTTGGGTTGATCCACGCCGCGCTTCTAACCGCTCCGCCCCTCCTTCTACGAGGGCAGTAAGTGCATCCGTCACTCCGCTCCTGTCAAGTGTACCTGGCAGCTTCCGCTGGTCGGCGGCATCCTGCCCAATAGCGCCACTGATATCCGCGTAGGCGGAAGTAAGTTCCTCACCCCCCAGTTCTTGGGCAGTCTCAAATTCATTTAGTACGTCTTGAAGTTGAAATGAATCTGCATCCGCTGCCGTATCAGTTCCAACAAGATCAGCATCACCCCCACCAATTGGTCTGGTAGCTGTCCCTGTATATTCCGTCCCAATTTCTTCCCCAGTCATATCTGCAACAATCTCTGCAATATTACCAACATCCTCAAGGGGTCTAAGAAGCTCTTCGGGGAGAGGGGTTCCTGCCCCATACTCACTTTCAATATCCCCTTCTAATAAATAAGTCTCTTTAAGTTCTTCAGGAACAACCCCGCCGAACCTTTCAATCGCCTCTATCTCCCTTAACCGCTCCTCTTCTTTTCTAATACGCGCTTCCTTCCCCAAAGCCCCACGATAAGCTTCTTGACTTTGTCCTACCATAGTCTGGGCAGCACTACTCACCGCAGGCGAATAAGACCCAGAGAATGGATTCATATAAGGAGCCAACTCTCTTCTCTGTTCTTGTAACGCATGGTATTCAGGGCCAAAAGCTCCACCTTTCTGCATTCCAATAACGCCGCCTGAAGCGGCTTCCTCTGTTTCCGCCTGTTCTCGCATCCTTAATATGTTTTCTCTATGCTCTTCTAAAGAATTTATGGTTTCTATAAGGTGAGGATTTTCTTCCATAAACTCCTTTCTGCTTCCTATATCAGACAAGAATTCAATTGTACTCTCTAGCGTCGTAGTACCCGGTGCTGAACGCCAGTCAATCAAATCATTTAAAGCTTCTCTGAAAGTTCTATCCCCGTACTGTCTTCTCTTCCTATCTAAATCTTCTATAAGTTGAAGACCCCTTTCACTGCTTGGGTCAATTGGCCCCATAGGATCGTAATCAACTAAATGCCCAACGGCAGCATTGGGGTCACGGTCTCGGATTCCTGTAGCTTTATCAAACAGGTATGATTCATCCTCTACCTGTCGCCCCTCTTGATATCCAATAATACCGCCTGAAGCCATCCCTTGGGGTTGCCCTCCCATCCCCGCCAAACCGGAGTTTCCAATGGCCGTACCCCCAGTGGGAGGAGGGGGCGCACCTGCCGCAACCGCAGGCACTTGGGAAGTAGGGTCAGTAGGGATGGGAGAACCCATTGTCTGGGAAGCCATCGTCATGGGATCGGGCATCATGCCACGCAACCCCCCAGCAATTATTTGTTCGCTAACTGTACCTTCGGGCTGCTCTTGAGTAGCCTCATATCGTTCACGCATATCTGTCCGGCGCTGTATTTCAGACAGCACCAGAAACTGGGGGAGCTGTCCTGAAGGCTGCTCCATCTCTCCATAGAGGGACGCATCGGGCAAGCCTTTTATAAAATCTTCCTGTTCAAGAATATTCTGAAGCATTATACGCCTCCCCAGCGGCCACCACCGCCACCGCTCATGGCATTATAAAGCCCGATACCGCTTATCCCCGCACCAACAAGCTGCTGTGCAGCGCTGGGCTGGTTACCATACACAACCTGCGATTGCCCCGGCCCCACTGGAAGCCCACGCAACATGCTGCTGTACAAGTTGAGCTGCTCTCTGGGGAACGTCTGTTGACGCAAGAAGTCTTGGTAACCGATGTCAAGCCCCCGTTGTGCAAGCGCTCTACGGCGCTGTCCGGCCGCCTCAAGCTGTCCCAGACGGCTAATGTCCATCGCCTGACGGGTTCCGGCAAGATCACTCATCCTCTGCCCAGCCATCATTCTGCGGTCAATGTCCTGTCCTAATGTTCCGTAACCCTGCATACCTAACTGGGCTGCCTCACCAAGACCTGCTCTGTTGAACTCGGCTCGCTGGATATTTGCCTGACGGTCTTGCTCAAAGGCTTGTCGTGCCTGAGCTAAATCCTGAAAAGCTGCCTGTCTATCTGCCTCTCCAAACTGTAGGGCTGCCTGTCGGTTAGCAACATCGGTCTCATACTGTGCTGCCCTGTCTGCTTCAAAAGCCTGTCGTGCCTGTAGATAATTTTCCATATCCCCACGGGACTGAATATCACCAAGCTGAAGACCGAGATTACGCTCTCGTTCTGACTGCATCACCCCTTCACGATAACCCCCAAGACCACCTGACATAGCCGCTTGAGCGGCAATCTGGTTAGCCGCTTTCTCGGACTCCTCTCTGGCAAGCCTTTTCTGAACATCTAAAAAGTTCTGCTGGTAGGGATTCATGTACGATTCAAGAATCCCCGCATCTCCAAATTCATCTATCGTAACATCGGCTACGTCCTCTCCCCCCAGATCAGTTATACCCCCTTGATCCGCCAGATAGGCTTCTTGAGTTCCCGGCTGCGTAAAGTCCACTGCCCCCGTCCTGATATCAGCAAATTGTGGACGCTCCCTGCGGTATTCACCCACACCCCGCATCATTTCACGGGTAGCCTGATCAGCCATCATCGCCCGCTGATAAGGACTTCCAATAGCCGATTCTCTGGCTAACGACTGCGCCTCCCTGAAGGATTCAGGGGTTCCAGCCAACGCCATCTCGGCATACGCCTCCTGAGCGCCCCCTTCGTAGGGATCGAATTCCGCTAGTCGTCTACCGGGGTACGTCGTGTACCCGGTCAGAGACTCGTAAGTACCCCGATCCAGCAGGTCTTCATAAAAGGGTACGAGTTCTTCAGGTAAAGTCTCAACCTGAGTCGTGGAAACTGTGTTTTGACCACCGCCACCGCCGAAGCACATAGTTAAACTCCCGTGGCGAATAAACCGCCAACTGTAATCAATCCAAGTTTATTCATAATAGCGGCCTTTCCTAAGGCATCTTCTTTACTGAAAACGCCTACGATTAAAGGCAGGCTTTTTTCTTTTGCATAATCTTTCGCAGCTTCTATTAAAATTCCAGCTACACCTTTTTTTCTATACTGTGGCAAAACGTAAAACCAACCGTCTGTCAGGTATTCTGCATCAGAATACCAAGGCGATGTTTTATTGAGTCCTATAGTGCCGATTAACTTTCCATCATCTTCTACAACAAACACAGCTTCTCTTATGTTAAATGCTACCCACTTCATACCTTTCCCTAAGTTGAGGTTAGACGCACTTAAAACTCCCATGTCATGCTCTGGCACAAAATTTTGTACAACAAAATCAACTACATTTTTGAAATCTTTTGGGGCATCTGTTAATTTTCTAATACGCCTCATGCTGGCATCACCGCGCTGCGGTTAATCTTTTTGGGCTGCCTTCCGCCAGTACGCGCATTACGCACATCCTGCATCATGACATCCAGAATATCAGCTCCTGCATCTGAACTGCCATCACCGAGTCCTGACACCACATCAGCGGCTACAATATACTCCCCGGGTGAGACCGCTATCTCCTGCGCCTCTCCGATAACACCCATGACCTCATCATCCATCCCTGCACCAGCCCCTGAAATTACACCTTCTGTCTGTGCTTCCGGGTTACCGGCCACCGATTTAAGAACGGCATCCCTCAACTGCTGAAACGCCTCTGCCCCATACTCTGCAATGAACTGCTCGATAACCGCATCTGAATCTTCAATGTTGCCCTTGATCGCCTCTATCGTCATGTCAACCAGCTCAGGGTAATCTGTTTCAACGGTTTCCTCGACAAAGGTCTCTTCCACCACCTGTTCCGGCATTGGAGCCTCTACCGGAATATCCGCAATACCACCGGCCTGTAAATATACGCGCCCTGCTGGGGTCATGAACTGGCGTGTACCTACCCGGCCTCCAGTAGCCGCCGCGCCCTGACTAACGGCAGCATAGAGAGCCTGAACAGTTTCAAGGGGAATATCGAGGGCAGCCGCCACATCCTCTGCGGCTAAATCAACATCTATCGCCCCAGCGGCAAAATCCAGAGCCTGCTCTTGGGTATAAGGAGGCTCTCCATAATTGTCGGCCACAAAATCTCGGATATTCTGCTGCTGCTCCATCATATTGTCGTACTCGGCAGTAGCATAAGCCGCCTCAAGGGTTCCGGCATCATCCCCGATATAACCCGTTCCTAGGGTATCCCATGCCTCAGTCTCAGGCATCTGCCCAGCATCCGTAGCAGTAGTGTCACCAATTATGGTGGCTATCTGGTCTTCAGTTACTGTTGGGACAGTCGCTGCGCCTTCAAGGGTGCTAGTGTCAATCGCAGCATTGTATGTATCACCAGCTTTCTCGGTACTTATCTGATTCACAGCAGCCAGAAAATCATCCACACTCATCCCGTAGTAATCCGCAATCTGCTGGGCAGATGCCTCACCATCCATATAAAGATTCCAAACTGCATCAGCCTCCGCTTCAGAATAATCGCCATCCACCTCACTAGCGGGTGTTATTTCATTCAGCGCGGTCTGCCACGCTGGAGTATCGTCATCAACAACAGTCGTATCATCAACAACAGTTGTATCATCAACAACAGTCGTATCATCAACAACAGTCGTATCATCAACAACAGTCGTATCATCAACAACAGTCGTATCATCAACAACTGTGGTGTCATCAACAACTGTGGTGTCATCCTCTAGAGAGTCTAGGTAAGCCTGAAATTGGGTTGCAAACGAGCCATCAAATGCACCGAAGGTTCCCATAATGGCCGCATCACCTTCATCCGAACTAGCTTCCAAAAGACCAGCAATACCAGCAGCTTCCTCATCGGTTAACGTACCGTCAGCCAGATACGAAGCGACAGTGCTATTTGTCCAGCCCGGTTGTACGTCATGCCTAGTTCCAGAATCATCATAAAGATAGTCTGTATCGTCAACTACGACAGGGGTGTCATCAACAACAGTGGTGTCTGTAGTGTCCCCTAGAGAGTCTAGGTAAGTTTGAAATTGAGTGGCAAACGAATCATCAAACGCACCAAAGGTTCCCATAATGGCCGCTTTGCCTTCTTCTGAACTGACGTCCAAGAGACCAGCAATACCAGCAGCTTCCTCATCGGTTAAAGTCCCGTCAGCCAGATACGAAGCGACAGTGCTATTTGTCCAGCCGGGCTGATCTTCATATACATTTCCAGCAGCATCGTAAAGCACGTTGCTAGGGGTTAGAGTCTCAACAACAGCGGTGTCTGTGGTGGTTCCATCATCAACAACAGTGGTTCCATCATCAACAACAGTGGTTCCGGCACCAGTAAGGGTGTTGTAGTAGTCCATCAACTCAGTAAGAGTCATGCCGTAGTAGTCAGCTATCTGCTGTCTATCAGCTCCGCCAGCAATAAGATCAACAATCGCATCCGCCTCTTCCTGAGTGTAGTCACCGTCAACATTGGGGCTAATCGACTGTAGCTGGGTCAATAAGTTGACCCCAGCGGTCGAAGTGAGAGTGTCATCAACAATATCAGGGTCGTCACCACTAAAGATGGTTGTTGTATCTGCCGGATCACCGGCAGTAATCACTGTATCGCCTGCGGTCGTTTCCTCTATCCCTGCGGCAAGATTACTAATACCACCCCGCGCACCACTGAACTGGCTGAAGATGCTGTCAAAACTCGCCAAGGTACGATCTTCGGGTGCTAAACCCTCTATCTGGTCATAGAACGCCGCTAATTGCTCTTCGTTCAGACCATACATTCCAGCCAGATAATCCGATGCCCCACCACCGAACAGGTCATAGCTGCGATCAAGCTCCGGCTCTTCCACCTGCTCGAAGAAATCAAATTCTTTTTCAAAACCATGCCGGTAATCAGGAGGAGCCTGTTGCTCAAACTTACCACGCAGGAAGGACTGTTGCTCTGCCCCTGAACCGGCTACTGTATTTACAGAATAATCACCCGTCAAAGGGTCAATCATTGTAGTATTACGGGGGCGAGCGTAATTTCCTGTTGAGTGATCGTCAGGGTCACCGGGTAAGTGCGTATGGCCATTTATCGCCCCACCACCGTTGTAACCAACTATGCCGCCTGCGGCTGACTTAAACGGATTCTGGTAAGGGTTTGTCCCGCGAGTTCTGGAGGCCACTTCCCGTGCGTTATGCAGGATACCCTCGAACCTGCGGTTCTTGGCAGCCTGATCTCGTAAGCCACCCTTTCGCAAATCCTCCATAAATTCCTGTTGTTCTACGTTTGCCCTCGTCCCTGCTCCAAGTGCGATAGGAAGAGAAGCCATTGGGTTTTTCAGTTCCTGACCCATTGCTGCCAAGCCTTCACCGCTAAAGGTTGCTCCCAACCTCTCTCCAACACCCATGTCAGCATACCCCTGAGCCAGCTTGGCCTCCGCTCCCTGAAGACCCGAATAGGCATCTGCATACCCCTGCTGTGCAGGAGAAAATTGTGTAATCCCCGCCGCTTCTTGAAAGCGAACATTAGTAGGATCAAAAGGATCATAAGAAGGGGGGATAATAGGGTTAGCAGCCTGCCCCGCTAAAGTAGATTCCATCACAGCCTCACTTGGAATGTACCCAGCAGGAACAGCTTCCCCTGCCGTAGCCAAAGCCGCTTCGGTTCCGGCCACATTAGATAATTCAGAGGATAAACCCTCTGCCGTTGTTGCGCCCGCCCCAAGAAGCTTACCTAAACCAAAACCAGTAACACCACTTATCAATCCTTTCTCGAAATCCCCACTTTCTGCCCATGTTGCAAGACCCGCACCCAAGGCGCTGCCCCAAGCAGCACCGCCAGCCAAAGCTCCCCCCGCCAAGCTGCCAAAAATTGGCGCAAGGAAAGGCAGGAATGCTTCAGGCTGACCAGTAACAGGGTTTATGGTTAGCTCGCCTGTCGGGGACATCGCTGCCAGACCACTCACCTCGGCAGGATTCATGTGGACAAGGGTACTGTCCCCGAACCTGCCGTAGTCGGATAGCTGGTTTGCCGTTCTCTGTAATGGCGGCTGCATATTCATAGTTTAATCCTAACTTGTTTCCACGCCGAAAAGGTTAAAACTCATGCCGGTTCCTCCGGCATAAACTTTAACCACATCAGCCTGGTTAAGAGTCATTCCGATAATTATCGCCAGCGAATCATTGGCTGGCACTTCTTTGTCATAGTAAAGGTATTGCTTGACATTGGCGACTGCGCCCTCAACATGTACACTCACACGAAAGGTCTCGGCTGAACCGTTCCGGTTACAGACCACCAGAGAGCTGACAGTCGTTAAATTAAGGTCAGGCACGGTATAAAGCGTTTCACTTGTGGTCGCCGCTGCATCAAGCTGTCCAAGTACCTTGATCGCATCAGCCATTAACCGCTCCCATCAGCAAGAACTGAAACCGTTTCATGGCCAAGGATTCTTCCTTGCCAACCTTGGTTGTTACTTCATTGAGGTTATCCTGAACATCCGCGAAAGATCGCTCAAGCGTTCTTCGCATTGTCAGTTCGTTCTGGAAGTCATAAGCAGTATTGGCGGTAGGCAATACTACTGAATTGGTTTTTTGTGCCATTAACGCCTCCCGTCTGCACGAACATCAAACCTCATCTCTCCTAGCGTCCACCCATAACCTGTTCCGGTACTGGCTACCCTGATGATCGATTCCCGCGTTCTCGCCCGGATAAAGGACTGGTTGGAAGTGGACGTAACAGTCGAGGTTGCGAGCGTACTACTTGAATTCAATGGAAAATCTTTACCCTTGAAGGTAACCGTCATTGAGGCACTCCCAGTAGCCCCGCGAAACTGAAAGTCAGGGATCAGGCGACTCACAAACATGAACTGTTCACCATCCCCTATAGGGATGCCACCTGATTCTATATAGGCTTCCATCGCACTACCGTCATCATCATAACCATTTTCATGGTTGTAAAGATAATTCTCATTGCTAGAAACTATGTTGGTGGCTGCAATGGGATACGTGCGGGTATTAGCCGGTATCCACGCAGCCCTGTCCAGAGTGCCTATCGCCCACGAATCCTCCAGATAATTATAACTAACATAATTGGTACATTCGGTGTTACCGCTTCCTACAGGATAGAACCAGTACACCTCGGAAAAATCGAGACTGGCAGTAGCGAAAATCTTGAACTCCTGAGCGGTATTTATATTGCTGAAAACATAATCCAGCACAGTACACTTGAGCCTCTGTACCGAACCGTTATAGAAGTAGAAGCCTCCTCTGTCCATGAAGAAGACCATATCACCTGCGTTAGTGGCGGCATTGGGTGACACCATCGACAAGCCTTCGTTCACCACATCAAACTCGTAGGTGAAAGGCGCTCCCGAAAATCGCATGGAGTGGATACTGTTATTGGTAAAGATCAGTATTTCCTGCCGTGTTTTAATTGCCCCGATAATGTAGGAGCCAGCAGTCAGCGTTACGCCTCCAGAGGTATTGGTAGATGTAGGAGTCCAGTCAAACGGACTCTCCTGATCTGACCAACGCACAAACAACGGATCGAGGGTGGTACTGCCAATAGGGTTAGACCCAAAACAAATCGTGTGACGATCCGTATCTGACACCATCACCTGCAACGCCAGAGTTGGAGGACTCACTGCTCCTAACTTGTCAGCAAGAGCAATCCCTCTGGTTCCGGTTCCCACGCTTTCATCCCAGTAGTAGATACCACCACCACGAACACAAAAGAGAAGATCGTTACCGAAATTGTCCTGACTCCATAACCGGAGCTGGTTACCAGCGCCAATCGGCGTTGAACCACCCCAACCGGAACTGCCCCATGTGCCTGCACCGAACCCCGATGCCGCAACATAAGTGTTTAGCCCTGTATTGATCTGGTATTCCCCGACAACAGCAGCGCCGCCATTGCCAGTATCAAGCGCGTTAGCTGTTACCGTAACCCCTAAAGTGTTTTTCGCCGTAATCGTGTATTCATTCGGATTAGTAATCTCAGTGATCTGGTATTCCTGATTCAACACCGCAGCGGTGATGTTTCCTCCCAAGGTAACAGCACCCGAATAGGTAACAAAATCATTAACGACTGCCCCATGATTCGTGTTAGTAACCGTGAGAGTTGACGAACTTGTTGATGCCGCAAAAGTAACCGCTCCAGCAAGGGTGGTGGTTCGTATTGGAGTGACATCATTGTAACCATCACCTACATTGATATAGAACTTCAGGTTCGTACCAAGACCAAGGTAATCTATAGCCGATTGAGCCACCCAGTCCAGCAACGACCGACATACCCCCAAGAAAGAGTTAACAGAATACTTAGCCCAGCCGCCGATCTGCTCAGGTCGGCCTTTACGAAAACGAATCTTGTCGGCATCGTACCAGCCGCTTCCAGCCGTTAGCTGAGTTCCTTCCCGATTCACACCCGGTTCAAATTCATACTTAACCAGCATTGTTTATCCTGTATATGTCCCAGTTTTAATCATATCGGTAACTTCTATCGCTCGACCTTTTACCTGTTTTGCCCAGCGCGAATCAAGAAATTCAAGGGCAGCTTGGTCATGATCACCCATCTCCATATGACCAATAGCTTTTTTAAATCCTGCAAAACGCGCCCTGCCAAGATTGAAGTGCAAATTAATAATTGCATCACGCCTAGCACCTTCCTCCATCTCATTGAACCACGGATATTCACGACTCAGTTCCTTGATCGTGCGGTCAATATCGTTCTGGAGCATATAGTCTATTTCATCTTCACTGATCCCCAGTCCGTGGTGCCTCTCACTGTCAGAAATATTCCTCCCGCAACCTATAGTTAAAATACCAAGGCTGTCTCGATAAGCATGGGTTTTTACCCCCTCATGCCGTTTAAGCATGGCAATCAGTTTATCCATATCGTCTTCTATTATTATCTCAACCAAAGAAGAATGTATGGGTACCGGATACAAACCTATCCCAATACCCACGAACAAAACCAAAAACCGGCACATTTTCAGTCACAAATTTCAGCCAAGGTAGCCCAGTCCTGAGCCGACCACCCACTGGTATCTACCGTGGCAGGAACTTCCACCGTAATCCCGCTCAGGTTTCCACCAAAAACTCCCGCTGTAGCAGCAGATTCGCCCCTCAAACAGGCAAACGCATTGTCTCCCTCGCTCACTGCAAGAGCTTCAATCTGTGTACACCCAACCAAAAGAAATAATAAAGGGATTAGTCTACCCATTCTCCACCTCGTCCATCAGCTTATTAAGTTCAAGAGCTTCTTCTTTGCTTATCACCAATTCTTCCTTTGGTTTTGCTTGGTTAGTTAAAAATGTCTCTAAACGTTCCGTGTACCCTTCCATCAAATGGTCGGATACAATCCCGCTCAGACGCCGATCTTTTGTACGGAACGCCTTCTCTGGATCGATATAGTCTTCCCCTGAGTTGGCAAAGTAGAGCATGGTCTGGCTTTTGCTTGGCCCATAAAGAAATCTTGGGATGGTCGCAATCAAATCAGAAGCGTGAACGCAGGATAGCTGCTTATCCAGCTCCATAGGGCGCTTGAAGCCTTTGAAAAATGTATTGGGCTTACCAAACGCAACTAAGTTTAGGTTAGGATGTTTCCCGGTCAGCTTGGCTGCTGACAACTCAGCAAGAGCGCCTCCTAAACTATGACCGCAAAACAGGGTTCTTTTCTTGGGATGAAGGTGTTTCTTTATTTTACCAAAGACTGACAGATGGGCAGCGACGAACCCCCCGTGGCAAAGCCTCCCTGCATAGGGTACGGGTACTGCGCTTAGGTTGAATAGCCAATCATGCAAACCTCTGCTTCCACGAAAACAAATGATGTCAATCGTTTTGCGCTTTACAATAAAAGCGGTTGTAGAAGTTAGTTTAGACTCAATCTTAATAGAGTTAGGTATCTGATCATTGTATGCTTTATTAGAATAACGACATGCGGTGTCCAGCAAAACTGGGTCAAGTTTCATTTTAGGGTTTACCGTTGAAGTTAAAATAAGCCCCTGCTAACAGTGCGGCAAGAAACAACGTAGTGAACGCCTGAACAATGGTTTTACCTACTGTGCGCTTTGCCGAGCGAAAGGAATCGAGCAAATTCCTTAACTCTTTTACATCAACATTAGCATCGTCATCAGATAACCCCACATCACGTAGGGCTTTTTTAGCGCCAGCTTCGGCTGCCCTCTCAACCATCAGAGCCATCTCTTCTTCAGTCACAGTACTGCTCCCTTACTATGCTAAAGCCCGTCTAAGTCCGCATGGGTCGAACAAGCGTTAATAGCGGCAATGTTTTGATCTTTCGCATCTTTAGCTTCACTGACTGCTGCGGCATCACCGGACGCATCCGCCACCTCAAGCTGAGTCTGCTCATTGGCTACCTGCTGATATGCACTTTTAGCCTGACTTATTAACCCCTCTTTACGCTGGGCTATAGTCAAATCTTCCACACCGTAAACAATCTGTACCGGATCAGCAGTGAGATCAAACGTATGAGCAGTATAGATTTGCTTGCCATCAGTAATGTCAGGACGCACTTCAACGGCTGATTTCCAGCCAGCTTCCCCTTCAGGAGGCTGTGTATCCCATACCTGTGTTACTTCGTTATCTACAACTTTTACATATAGAGCCATAATAGCCTCCTGTTTAATAATTAAGGTTCTTTTAACCCCGCCATATTATAAAATCCCATTGTGCAGGTCTTCCATGTAGTGAGCGCACCAACTTGAACTGGTGAGGAATAGTTAGTTGTATTACCTTGGCCTAATCGTCCAGTGCCGCCACTACCAAAGGCCCATACAGTTCCATCGCTTTTAAGTACCGCACCAGAATACACCCCCCGAATACCCCCCTCGCCATTCAGGTCTGACCAATCAGTGAGCGCCCCTACTTGTACGGGAGAAGAATAATCAGTGGTATTGCCTTGAGCGTTTGCACCACTACCCCCATCGCCCCAAGCCCATAAAGTACCGTCAGTTTTAAGTGCAAGTGTGTTTTTGTAGCTAACCGATACATCACTCCAAGTAGTCAATGCTCCCACCTGAACCGGAGAACTTTTATTAACGCCAGTCCCGTCCCCAAGTGTACCGCCCGTACCTCTACCCCACATCCAGAGAGTCCCATCAGTTTTAATCGCACCGCAATGTCTGTAGTTAGCTGTTACTTGCAGCCAATCAGTAAGTGCGCCGACTTGAACAGGTGAGCTTCTGTCAGTTGTACTCCCGTCACCTAGCTGCCCATAATTGTTTTTACCGCAAGTCCATAAAGTTCCATCGGTTTTAACCGCCGCAAAATAATAATAACCCCCTGCTGCATTTAACCAATCAGTGAGCGCACCGACCTGAACTGGGGAAGAATAGGAAGTGGTGTTACCTTGACCTAATCCACCATTGCCTCCAGCCCCCCAAGCCCAGAGAGTACCATTCGATTTAACCGCCCAAGAACTGAACATACCCGCCGATATTTTCGCCGCCCAATCAGTAAGCGCCCCTATTTGTACAGGGGATGAAAGGCTTGTAGTATTTCCATGACCTAATTTCCCATTATTCCCTTCCCCCCAAGACCATGCAGTACCGTCAGCCTTAGCGGCCATCATGTGGTAATTTCCAGACGTTACCTGTAACCAATTAGTGAGTGCGCCTACTTGAACGGGTGAACTTTTAACAACAGTTGTGCCGTCACCTAATTCTCCGTGAACATTATAACCCCAAGTCCAAAGCTCTCTGGGAATTACAGGCTTAGGCCACAGACCTTGTTTCTCGTAATCCGCTGCCTGATCCAGTGTCCAGATACCCGATGCACTGCCACCTTCGCCGTCCGTAGGGCCGGTAACAGTAGGAGCAGTTTTGCTTATTATCCCTCCGGGCCATTTTCCGCTCATTTAACTCTCCGTAACGCTTGCTTCTTTTCGCTTAGGGATTTCTTGATTCTGGCAAAAGGCGCTTTCCAATCACCGAATGTCTCTTGCCGCATTAATTTCATGGTGTCGTAGTAAGGGCAGGTATTGCCCTCCTGTGCATATAGGAAGTAAGGCATGACAGGGGTAACAACCCAAGTCTCAACGCCCATCGAAGCCGCTAAATGACTGACCGAAGTACAGGACGAGATCACCAAGTCACATGATGCAGTAGCCTGTCTGGTGTCTTCCCAAGTATCTAGTGGAACTTTCTCAACCCACGGTGGACATTCCTCCACAGCTTCATCGCGCTGCAAGGAGATAAACTCCGCATCTATACCCTTCACGGCGTTGAACATAAGTTCATAGGGGAACTTCTTGTGGTGTTCGTGTTCAAACATACTCTGCCCCTGCCAGCGCAGACCAATGCGCTTACGAAAGCCTCTTATGGCTTTGGGCTTGGTAATATAGGGCGTACCAGATAAGTCTTCTAGCTCGAAACCCAGCGGCACAACAGCAGACATACCCTGGACATAGAAGTCATGGTAAGTCCCAAAACACGCCTCATGCTGAACAACAGAGCTTACGCCCTCGACATCAACGAACAATGACGCAAGTGGGCCAGAACAGGATACGATTACTTTACATCCGCGCTCGGCAATAGACTTGGCATAACGCACCTGATGGATTTGATCGCCCAGACCACCCTCCAGATATAACAGCACTGTGCCTTTGGTCTTGCCATCCCACGGCTTGGTAGGGAGATCAGGGACTGTATTTCCAAATACCCCCTCTATTCGCCCACGATCCATTAACTGATAACCTTTCTGTATCTCTCCCTGACGCAGTAAGTACCACCCACGGTTATAAGCCGCTCGATGGTTGTTAGGCTCATCCTGTTCCAGCTTCCGGCTTAAACGCCAGCCTTCGGTAAAGTTACCCATTCTGGACGCAGTTAGCTGGAGGTCTAGGTCATGCAATTCAGGAGTTGTGCGGGGTTTATCCAGCCAGAATTCAGGCTGACAGAAGGTAGTGTAATGATTCTTTAGTACGTCTTTGGGGTCTTCGTTGTGCTGCTTTGCAAGCACAGGCTGGATGTCGTGCATACCTTCATAGCCATGAATCTCCTCGTCATCTTCCTGAACGCTAGTCCCGTCAATCGCCGTGAAGTCATAATCAAAATCAGGCAGGTCTAGGAACTCATGGATGCGAGCAAGCTGTGCTTCAGGGTCAGCCACAAGGTCTTCGTATTCCACTATGCAAAAGCACTCAGGTGCAAACTCATAACCAGTTTGTATAGCTATGTATGATGCCTTGAGATGGGTGCTAAGTATTCCAGAATAGATAAACTCGTCAAGGTCGTCAGGTTTAGCCACGCGCACAAATGAGGCCATGCAGTCAGGGATGGAACGTACCGTGGCAACGATCTTGGGTTTCTCCCCAAGTACCTGTGTCATTGCACTGAGGATTGTCGGAATAGGCCAGCCTCGGCCCTTGTCTATAATGACAGGCTCCTCAACATCTTCGTAGAACGTGTCAATCACCGCGCCCATAGTCTGGGACAGTTTGGTTCGCTCCTTGTCGTTCTCGCCAAGAAGTCCCTGTGAATGCCATACATTAGCCAACGCATCCAAAGCAAATACCACACCTGACGTTGTAGAAACATGGGTGTGCTTGTTCTGGTTGAGTATAGCCGCCAGTACCGTAGAACCGGAGCGGGGTACACCTGACATAAAATGTATTTGCTTTTTCATTTTAGTTGAATCGCCATCCCTGTAGACTGAGCAACACTGGTGCTTGGGAGGACACTCCATGTAGCAAGCGCACCGATCTGTACGGGAGAGCTTCTATCGGTAGTACTTCCATCACCTAATTGGCCCTTGTCGTTTCTACCCCAAGACCAAATAGTTCCATCAGTTTTAATGGCGTGGGTAAATTTGTTTCCAGCCATTATCTTAGACCAATCGGTTAATGCTCCAACTTGGACAGGGGAAGAATAATTAGTTGTGTTACCTTGGCCCAACTTCCCATACTCTCCACTACCCCACAACCATAGCGTACCGTCAGTCCTTGTAGCCGCACCAACTCCATCATTGGTTTGTCCACCAGCGGAAATAGTATCCCATGTAGTAAGTGCGCCTATTTGAACTGGTGAGCTTTTATCAACAGTGGTTCCATCACCCAATTGGCCTGTATAATTTCTACCCCAAGCCCAAATAGTTCCATCAGTTTTCTTAGCCAATACCAAATATTTTCCGGCTTGTACTGCTTCCCATGTAGTGAGAGCGCCTACTTGAACCGGAGAAGAATAACTAGTTGTATTACCTTGGCCTAGTTGTCCAAATTCATTTTTGCCCCAAGCCCACAGAGTTCCGTCTGTTTTAAGGGCAATACCAAATTTATATCCAGAGGATAGGTATAACCAATCAGTCAATGCGCCGACCTGTGTAGGAGAGGAACGAACCGTGGTATCACCTACACCTAACTGCCCGTTACCATTACCCCCCCAGCTCCATAGCGTATTGTCTGTTCTAATTGCACCACCGTGGTACTCACCCGATCCAAGTTGTAACCAAGTGGTAAGTGCGCCGACTTGGACAGGGGAAGAATAAAGAGTTGTATTACCTAGTCCTAAACATCCATTGGCTCCGCTACCCCACGCCCATAGCGTACCATCTGTTTTAATTGACGTTGAATATATATATCCCGCTGACAGAATAAGCCAATCAGTTAGTGCGCCGACTTGGACAGGAGAAGAATAGGTAGTGGTATTGCCTTGACCCAGTTGCCCCTTATTGTTATATCCCCACATCCATAGCTCTCTAGCTGGGACAAACCATGTACCCGCACCCTCGGCTTGCATAACAGTGGGTAGCTTCCACTTACCTGAGTAATTAGGCATCAGTTACCTCTGAATATAATTTCGTTTTCATATTAGGATGTTTTGACCGCTGAAAAGTTCGTACTGTTAGCCCATCGGTTCGATAGTACAACCCAAGTAGTAAGCGCACCGACCTGCACAGGCGAGGAACGGTTGGTCGTATCGCCTAAGCCTAGCGGCCCATACGTGCCGTTATAACCCCACGCCCATAAAGTACCATCGGTTTTTAGAGAGAAATTACAATTCGATCCAGACCCTAATTTTGACCAATCTGTGAGAGCGCCAATCTGAACAGGAGATGAATAGTTAGTAGTGTCCTCTTGGCCTAACTGCCCATAGTTGTTCTGCCCCCATGCCCACAGAGTACCATCAGTTTTAACAGATACTCCTCCTAGTTGTTGAGCAGTAATCTCACTCCAATCAGTAAGTGCGCCGACTTGAACAGGAGAAGATACTTTAGTGGTGTTTCCGTGACCCGTTGCGCCATTGTCACCATCCCCCCAAGTCCACAGTGTTCCGTCAGATTTAACACCAAAGCTAGTACCAAAACCTGCTGAAATTTCTGTAGTCCAATCAGTAAGTGCGCCAACTTGTACGGGTGAAGAATGGTTGGTGGTATTGCCTTGACCCAGTTGCCCCTCATTGCTGCGCCCAACTGCCCAAAGCGTACCATCGGTTTTTGTGGCTATTATATGGAAAGCCCCTAGTGCTATTGCGCTCCATGTAGTAAGAGCGCCCACCTGAACAGGGGAAGAGTAATCAGTGAGATTGCCTTGTCCTAACTGTCCAAAGGCGTTTTTACCCCACGCCCATAGAGTGCCATCAGTTTTGACGGCTGCACAAAATTCGCTCCCCCCTGCCGCTACCGCCCAATCGGTAAGAGCGCCCACCTGCACTGGAGAAGAAAGGCTAGTAGTATTGCCATGACCTAATCGACCACTACCGCCGCTTCCCCATGTCCATAGAGTGCCATCAGTTTTGACGGCTAACTGCATAAATTCACCACCAGAGGGTGTGGCCCAAGTAGTAAGAGCGCCGACCTGTACAGGGGATGAATAAGCGGTGATACTACCTTGACCTAACTGCCCATAAGCCCCTTCCCCCGTACACCAAAGCTCCCCCCCATTAAAAATTGCAATGCTATTACTTGCGGCACTTATACCGCTTGGCCCGTAAGCGTTAGTAGCACCAACAGTAACAGTATAAGTTTGCCCTTTGGTTAAACCTGTAACCACAACGGGAGAAGATGACCCGCTTGCGGTAAAGACCGCAGCAGTAACGGTGTCGGTAGCGAATGCCTCATAACTCGTTATTGCACCACCACCCACATCCGAGGGCGCAGTAAAAGCTATAGAGATTCCGTCAGCCCCTGATTCCGATGCTGTTCCAATAGTGGGCGCATCCGCTACTAATAACGGATTGTAACCGGGACGTATAAAGCCGCCGAGAGTATCGCCTATAGGCATAGCCTACTCCTTACTAATCTTCAATTACTTCATAGCTTATGGTGTAAGCAATCTTGCTCGCTGTCCCACTTGTGACGACAATCGACTTATCTTCCATCAAGTAGATCGCAGTAGTCTTGTCTACAACAATCAAGGAAGCATCCGCCGGTACTGAAACGGTGGAAACGATGGGATAAGCTGTACCAGCGCCAGCATCTTGGTCTGTAATCGACACAGTAGTGTTAACAGCACTGCTTCCGTCTACGTTAGCAGCCACAATCTGGTTAATTTTATAAACCTTACCGCTGGCGGCAGCGTTGGACAACAGCACGTTAGCCGCTGTATCACTGGGCGTAAGCAATGCTGATTCACCTAGAATACTTGTTACATTTACTATATTGGGATTTGCCATCTATTTTCTCCTAAAAACCCATTACCATCGCCAGTGCGATGGAAAGTCCTGCTGATACGCCGGGGGCGGCGGGTGTACTTGATGCCCACGTTCCACCTGCACTTGTCAATACATTACCCGCCGTGCCGGGAGCAACCACTTGAACCGCTGATGTGCCATTACCCAGAATTACATTGTCTGCTGTCAGAGAGGTAGCGCCTGTTCCTCCATTTCCTACAGGGAGAGTCCCCGAAACATTAGCTGTAAGGCTGCAATAAGTTGTAGAAGTGGAATTTGTTCCACCGTTGGCAATGGGAAGGGTTCCGGTAATTTGTGAAGTAAGATCAACACTCCCAAGGGTTCCACCCAAAGTCACAGTACCAGTGCTAGTAATGGGGCCGCCCGTAAGCGTAATGCCATTAACAGTTCCGCTGGTTGCAACAGAGGTTACTGTCCCTACCCCAACCTCACTGGGATTGGCTGTCAATACAGCCCCACCCGCTCCGGCTCCATCGGTATACAGCATAGCCCTGTCGCCATTAGCGACATTAACTGTTCCACCCGACCCCTGCTTGATCGTAATGATCTGTCCCCCGGTAGTGGCATTTTCGATAATCCACACCTTGGAAACAGTATTCGGTGCAAGTGTCAGGGTACGGGTCGCTGTTAAAGTACCGGCAGAGGTGAATTTAAGATACATCCCCCGCATACCATCTGCGACCCCGTCAGCCATAGTAAAGGTTTCATCGGAATCCGCCGCCACCTGTTCAGTGCCGTAACCAAGACCTTCGCCAATAAGCTCAAGGTTGGTATTGGTCGAATCCCCCCATGTACCGCTCTCGTCGCCAGTGGCGATCTCTTTTAATCTTAAATTGTTTACATACGTTGCCATCTCATTACCTCATTATGTCGGTATATCTGTCCATCCGGGGGTTTGTGCGTCAACAACAGGAATCCAGTTAGGAGTCTGGGAAGGAACTATCTCCTCCCAGATAAGGACTCTGCCTACATAACCCGTGGCATATACCCCTACTGGATGTACATTAGTTTTGTTTACAACAGTAACAGCACCCCCAGAAGCAGTAGCCGCAACTCCGGTGACAGGGACTTCGATGAGTAAATCTACTGTAACTGCGCTACCAGTCGCGGTAGCGGAAAGGCCGGTAACAGAAACATTTCCGGTTCCTGTTACGGTTACTGCGTTGGTTGAAGCTGTTAAGCCGGGGGAGGTTACATTAACTGCAACGCTGGTTATTGGGCCAGCCGTTCCTACATAACCTGTAGCTGATAGCCC
>Ga0114903_1000184_pt1 | contig 42719 bp, 38 predicted proteins | sample MalvirDeepMed_s2_FD_87289 | JGI IMG/M metagenome (GOLD analysis project Ga0114903, IMG submission 87289) | Marine viral communities from the Global Malaspina Expedition - Malaspina viral metaG DeepMed_s2 | ecosystem: Environmental > Aquatic > Marine > Oceanic | place: Mediterranean Sea...
CTCCGGCCCCCTCCCCCCCGACCACACTCGATTACGATGCGGCATTGCGCCGTACCGTGCAGGCCTATGATTCGACCGGGATGGTCGCTGCGGTATCGATCGACGGCGAAACCGTGTGGGACGGCGCGCAAGGCCTGGCCGAGGAAGGCACGCAGCGTCCGGTCACGCAAGACATGCTATTTCCCATCGCCAGCATTTCCAAGGCTTTCACCACGACCGCGCTCGCGATCCTCGTCGAACGCGGCTCGGTGAAATGGGACGAGCCTATCCGCACCTACATCCCCGAATTCGCGATGTCCGATCCGTGGGTCAGCGAGCATTTCACGGTGCGCGACGCGCTGACCCACCGATCCGGCCTGCCCCTTGGCGCGGGTGACCTGCTGATCTGGCCCGATGGCGACGCCGAGCCGGAAGACATCATCGCAGCCCTCCCACACCTGCGGCCGAGCGCAGGCTTCCGCTCCGAATATGCCTACGACAACCTGCTCTACATCGTCGCGGGCGAGATCGTGGAGCGTGCATCGGGCAAAAGCTGGGCCGATTTCGTAACCGACGAAATCCTCGAGCCGGTCGGGATGGAGCGCTGTGTTGCCGACAAGAGCCGCATTCCCGCCGGTGCGCGTTTCGTCACCGGGCACGAGCGTGCCGCGGGTGCGGATGCCGGCGTTCCGATCGACGAACGGCTCGCCTTCTCGCAAACGTGGAACGCGGCAGGCGGCATCTGGTGCGATACCGAGGGCATGATGAAATGGGGCCGCTTCTGGCTCGACGGGGGCGTGACCGAGGATGGCAGGCGCCTGCTCAATCAGCGGCAGGTGCGCGAGGTGTGGCAAGGCGTCACGCCCATGGGCGTCAACGGCAGGCTGCGTGCGGCGGGCCTGTCGCACCTCTCGGCCTATGCGCTGGGCTGGAGCACGCAGGATTTCGCAGGTCGGCTGCTGGTCAGCCATGGTGGCGGTGCGCCCGGCGTGGTCAGCAACTTCATGATCATCCCCGAAGAGGATCTGGTGCTGTTCAGCGCGACCAACGACTATCGCGGAGCGCCCTCGACGTTCAATTACCACGTTGCGGCAGCGCTGCTCGACCAGCCGGAGCTCGACTTCATCGCCGACTGGGGTGGCGCTTTCGCCAGGGCGGAGGCCGAAGGCACGAAGCTGATCGCCGATACCGCCTCGAGCGCGCCCGAGGATGCCGGCGCGCCCAGCCTGCCGCTCTCGGCCTACGCCGGGACCTATCATGACCCATGGTACGGCGACGTGCGCATTCGCCTGACCGACGATGGCGGCTTGTTCATCGACATGGGCCGCAGCGAGATTCTCGATGGCGAGCTGTCCCACTACGACGCGGATCGATTCGCGGCGTTCTGGCCAGATAGCTCGCTGAAAGCGGACGCCTTCGTCGACTTCACAGTCGAGAACGACAAGGTCACGGGCATGAAAATGCAGGCGATCTCGGACCTGACCGACTTTTCCTACGACTTCCACGACCTCGACCTGAAGCGCGTGGCAGACTGAGCCGCGCTAGGCGCTGGCGTGGTAGAAATCGTAGATCTGCTGCGCGACCGCGACGCTGATACCCGGCGCACGCTTGAGATCGTCGAGCGCCGCCGCGCGGACCTTGCTGGCGGTGCCGAAGTGCAGCAGCAGCGCGCGTTTACGCGAAGGGCCGATGCCGGGGATCTCGTCCAGCGGTGAGGCGGTGATGGCGCGACTGCGCTTCGCCCGGTGCGCGCCGATCACGTAGCGGTGGACCTCGTCGCGCAGGTTCTGAAGGTGGAACAATAGCGGCGAATTGACCGGCAGCGTCTTCTCGCGCCCGTCGGGGAAGTGGAACACCTCGCGCCCCTCGCGGCCATGGTCCGGGCCCTTCGCGATGGCGATCAGCGGCACGTTGTCGATGCCCATCTCGGCCAGCGTATCGCGCACGGTAGACATCTGCCCCTTGCCGCCATCGAGCAGGACGAGATCGGGCCAGACCGTCTCGTGGCTGTTGCGCTTGCCTTCCTCACCATCGGGATTCTCGGCGAGATTGCGGAAGCGGCGCTGCATCACCTCGCGCATCATTCCGAAATCGTCGTTGGTCTGCGCGGATTTGATGTTGAACTTGCGGTACTGCGCCTTCTCGAACCCTTCGGGCCCGGCAACAACCATCGCGCCCACGGCCTTTGCGCCCTGAATATGCGAGTTGTCGTAGATCTCGATTCGCTGCGGCGGTTCTTCCAGCTCGAGGAATTCCGCGAGATCGCGGTTGAGCTTTGCCTTGGTGCCCGTCTCCGCCAGCCGCCGGTCGAGCGCGTCGACCGCATTGCGCTGCGCCTGCTCCATCAGCCGCCGCCGATCGCCGCGCTGGGGCACCGAGAGTTCGACCTTGTGCTCCGCCGCCTCGCACAGCGCCTGCGCCAGCAGCTCTGCCTCGGGCAACTCGCGGTCGACCAGCACCGTGCGCGGCGGGGGCACCTCTTCGTAGAATTGCATGATGACGCGGGCGAGGACCTCGTCCTTGTCGACATCCTGCGTGTGCGTGGGGAAGAAGGCGCGATGGCCCCAGTTCTGCCCGCCGCGGATGAAGAACGCCTGCACCGCAATCTGCCCGCCCTTCGCGGAAAGCGCGAACACATCCGCGTCGCCCACCCCGGTTGCGTTGACCGCCTGACTGCCCTGGATGAAGGTCGCCGCGCGCAGCCGGTCGCGCAAAATGGCGGCGGTTTCGAAGTCGAGCTTCTCCGCCGCTTCGGCCATCTGCTTTTCGAGATCCTGCTGCACTGCAGAGGACTTCCCACCGAGGAAGTCCTTCGCCTGCTGGACCAGCTGTTCGTACCCGGCTTCGTCGATCCGGCCCACGCAGGGCGCTGAGCAGCGCTTGATCTGGTAGAGCAGGCAGGGCCGGTCGCGATTGTTGAAAAAGCTGTCGGTACAGGACCTTAGCAGGAACAGCTTCTGCAGCGCATTAAGCGTCTTGTTGACCGATCCCGCGCTCGCGAACGGCCCGTAGTAATTGCCCTTGGCGCGCCGCGCGCCGCGATGCTTGTGGATGCGTGGAAAGGCATGGTCTGCGCGCAGCAGGATGAAGGGGAAGCTTTTGTCGTCGCGCAGCAGTACGTTGTACGGCGGGCGATAGCGCTTGATGAACTGCGCTTCGAGCAGCAGCGCCCCTGCCTCCGAATTGGTGGTGACGATCTCCATCCGCCGCGTCTGGCTGACCATCCGCTGGAGCCGGTTGGTGAGCGCGGCGACCTGCGTGTAGTTCGCCACCCGCGCCTTCAGGCTGCGCGCCTTGCCCACGTACAGCACATCGCCGCGCGCATCGAGCATACGGTAGACGCCCGGTCGCGGCGGCAGCGTTTTCACCGTCTCGCGGATCGCGTTGACCCCGGCTTCCAGATCGGGCTGCGCGCTCGCGACCGTGTAGGCGGCGCGTTCCTCGTTGAAACGCTCCTTGCCACGCGGGTCGTGGGGACGGTTTGCCTTGCTGTCCGACATGGCCCGCTAGATAGGCGGCGTGCCCGCTGGTTGCCAGCGGTCGGGGGCGGGTTATCCGCTCACGCAGCTGCGTCTACAAGCTTTGCCTTGGCCCACGCTTCGAATTCCGTTTCGAGCGCCTCGAGCGTCTCCGGCAGGCCATTCTCCCCACCCGACCGCGCCAGCCAGCCGCTCAGATCGCTGCCATCGCGATAGGCCTCTGCGATCGCATAGAGGATGCGCGGATCGCCGCTCGTCTCCATCAGGTAATCGATGAACATTCGGGTTTGCCGATAGAAAACCGCAGGGTTGCCGCCGCTTGCTTCGAGAAAAGCGTCAGCCTCGTCGCCCGAGAGCATCACCGCCCCGGTCGAGCCGCGTTTCAGTGTCTTCAGCGCCTGCGCGGATTGCAGCAAAGGGTGCTCCATCGAAAGGTAGGTATCGAGGGGAAATGCCAGAACCGTGCCGTCCGCATCGTACGCTTCACGCGCGGCAACATAGCGGCTGCGGGTCTGTGCGTCGTTTTCCAGAGCAACCGCCGCTGCTTCGTCGAGCCAGTCGGGCGCGCTCGAACCATAACGCGTGCTCCGATCGGCAGACCCCGTCTCGGGCCCGTCGAAATATCGATTGAACAGCAGGTGCCCGATTTCATGGGCGATTGCGCCGTCTTCCATCTCAGGGTCCGCATGGGCGGGAGCGGCCCCCTCAGCCTTCGCCAGCGCCTGCTGGACCACCGCAGCGCGCTGCGCTTCCGGCAGAGAGGCCGTCTGCGCTTCCACCTGAGCAACGATGCTGTCCCTAAGCATTGCGGCCTTCGTCTGGTTGTCGATCCAGGGAAGCGGCCTGTAGCCATCGGCGGCAAGCGCCGCGGTTAGCTCCGGAGAGACCTCCGGCTGCACCACCAGCGCAACCTTCTGCTCGCTTGGCGCAAAGTACTTCGCGAAAGTTGCGAAGGCACGCGGGAACACCTGCGCGTATTCGGTTGCACGCGCCGCTCCGCCGATGACGGCGCCCCCGTCTGCGGGTTCACATCGCAGATCGCCGATCACACCAGCTTCGCGCCATTCGTTACACGGCCCATCCTCCGCCTGAGCCGATCCTGCACTCGCCACGAACGCTGCCGCCACGATGATTGTTGTGATACGCACCTAGGCACCCCTTCCGTCTACACTTGTAATCAAGACGGAATCCCTAATGCCTGGTCAGCTTAACCGCTGATTTATGAGGTCAGAAAAGCTTGCGGAATTCGATCTCGAACGTGCGGCCAAGCGGGTCGATCAGCGCGGGCTGGAAACGCGTGGGCGTCACGCCATTGCCATCGACCACGTCCTGCCGCGTGTTGAAGATATTATCCATGCTGAGCGATACGCGCGTACCCTTGAAGAAGCCCGGCTGCTCTCCAGTCAGCCACTTCTGCTCTTCCAGGTTCATGAAGAAGCGCAGATCGAAGGTCACGAGGTCGCCGAACTTCAGGTCGCTCGCGCCCGTCGGGTCGCTCCCCTCGATAGTATAGCCACTGCGGTAGCGCCCGCTCAGCCGGGTGCCGAGGCCCTTGTAGAATACCCCACCCTCCAGATCGACCGAGTGACGCGCGAGCCCCAGATCGAAGTAATCGATCGTCGGGATGCCGGGTGCAATCAGCGCCTCGTTCTTCAATTCGATGCTGTGATACGCCGCGAGGAACCAGCGACCCTGCCCATCGTCACCGCCTCTGCCACCGCCGCGACGACCACCGCCGCGCCGCTGATTGCCGGACGATTCGCCCTGCCCTTGCGCGCCTTCGCCATTCTCGCCCTGGCACACGGCTTCGCGCAGGCGCGCAACTCGCTCTTCGTTCACCGTGCCATCTTCATTGGTCAACCGCGCGCGCAACCCTTCGGGCAGGGCTGTCAGGTCGAGCGGCTGGTCGGGCGAGGTGCACAGCGCCTGACGGATAGCGGCCGCCTGCTCCGGATCGAACATGCCGGGCCCGCCGCCGCCTGCTCCGGGCTGAGCACCCTCGGCATTGCAGAACCGCTCGCGCACGGCCGCCAGCCGTTCCATGTTCACCGAGCCGTCTTCGTTGGTCAGACGGTCGCGGATGAACGGAGGAAGCTTGGAAAGATCGGGCACGGTGCCCGGCTCGCTGGCGCAGAACTGGTCGCGCATCTGCTGGAACTGTTCGGGGCCCATCCGTGTCTGGCCGCCGGCGCTGGACGCCCCGGCCGGTGGACCGCCACCGCGCCTGCCTTCGCCGCCACCCTGCGGCGCCTCCTGCGCCTTGCCGACCCGGCCGAACATGTTGAAACCATAGCGAATGCGTTCGCTGTTCCGTTCGGCATAGGTAATCGGCCGCTGGTCGAGCGCAATCAGCGTGCCCGATCCGTCGCGCGTCACCCGCCCGGGGAACGCCGCTTCGATCTGCGGGGTCAGCAGCGGGAAACTTTCGGTCGTATTTTCGGACCGGTTATGGTTGAATTCGACCAGAATGTTCGCCCGCTCGAACAGGCCGAGTTCGTAATTCGCACTCAGCTTGAGGTCGTTCAGGTTAGCGGCCGGCAGCAGCGGGTTGCCCCCACTGGTCAGCGTCGCGAGAACGTTTTCGCCGGTCGCGAAATCGAACAGCGGTACGTTGAAGGTCTGCACCACCGGATCGCCGAGCTGCGAGAGGCCGGGGGCAGCCTTGCGATTGATCGTCGTCGCCTGCAGCGTCAGCCCCTCGAGCGGCTCCCACGTCAGGCCCAGCGTCGAGCCGAACAGCGTCCCGAAATCGGAAAGATCGTTGATCTCGCCCGACGCATTGAGGCTGAGTTCGCCAAGGAAGCCGAGGAAGCCTTCGCGATCGCTCGCAAGCGGAATGTTGAGGTTGAGCGACCCGTTGAGGTCGCCGCGGGTCAACTCGTTTTCGCCCAGCGCCGTGCGCGTGTCCTCGCTGACGATGCGCGTCCAGCCATAGCCGCCGGCAAAGGTCATGTTGACCTCCCCCGCGGGCAGGAAGATGGGACTGCCCCTTAGGGTCGAGCGTGCCGAAGCCGAGGTCGTCCGGCTGGTCGCGGTATCGACGCCCGGCGTCGGAATCGCGGGCAGCGGCCCATCGATTGCCAGCGTGCCCGCAGCCGCCTGCGTGACCAGCGGAGACAGATCGCGGCGGATATCGATATCGGTCTCGCTCTCGACGTGGCTGGCGTCGAGCGTGAGGTCGAACTCGAACTCGCCCAGCGACTGGCGATAGGCCCCACCGCCCGAAACCAACGTGGTGCGCGTCATGCGGGTTAGCGGGTCGGCGTCGATCGCGCGCACCGCAGTCTCGCTATCGGGCGCCGGAGAAGTCAGGGCGACGATATCGAGCCCGGATAGCGAGCGCGAGTAGCTCTGTTCCGCGGCCAGATTGACCGAGATCGCCTTGGCGTTGGCGCCTTCGCCGATGGCGGTGTTGAACGATCCTTCGAGCTGATAGCTTTCCGCATCGGCGCGCAGCGAGCGGAACGGGGCCGGGTCGGGATCGCCCGCGACAGTCGGCTGGCTGCCCGGCGTCTGCTCGATATCGCGCTCGTCCTCGGTCAGCAGCGTCTGGGTGTTGAATTCGCCCGCGATGTTGAATCGCTTTGCGCCCGAGATGACCAGCTGCGAAACTTCGATCTCGCCATTATCGGTGCCGCCTTCCAGCGAGCCGCCATATTCCACCTCGACCTCGCGGCTGGTGAAATTGTCCTTGAGGATGAAGTTGATGACCCGCTGATCGGCGCGGAAGCCGTATTGGAGCGCGACCTCTTCGGGGAACACCTCGACCTTCTCGATCGCTTCGGGGGGATAGCGACGCAGTTCGCGGAAGCTGGCCACGCGCTGGCCGTTGACCAGCACGACCGGCTGGCCGCCGCGACCGCGCCCGGAACTGGTCTGTGGGCCTAGCTGGGCGACCAGATCGGCAATCGAATCCGCGCCGTAGGATGCAATATCCGCCTCATCCAGCTCGACCACCGGCGCGACATCGGTATCGACCGAACCGCGCATCCGCGATGCGGTGACGATGATATCGGCTTCGAATACCTCGTCGCTGACCTGTTCGTCCTGCGAACCGCCGGACTGATTCGTCTCGGGCTGCTCCTGCGCGGCGTCCTGCGCGAGAGCCGGGAAGCAGATCGTGCTGGCGAGCGCAAGCGCGGAAACCCGATAGGCGAAGCGGGACGAAAATTGCATTGGAGTGAAGTTTCCTCGATAAAATGTGATCCGCCCCCGGCAACCGGCGCTTTGCGGCAGGTGGCGGAACAAAAGCAAACGTCGGCTTGTAACGATTGGTCGCGCTAAGCTTTCCCGTTGCTGACAGACACTTCCCTTTTGGAGGTATGATCGCTAAATCGCCGCAAAATTCGACGAACTGCATAAGGACACGATCAAATCCATGGCGAAAGAAGAGCTCCTCGAAATGCGCGGTCGGGTTGTCGAGCTTCTGCCCAACGCGATGTTCCGGGTAGAGCTTGAGAACGGCCACGAGATTCTCGGCCACACCGCCGGCAAGATGCGTAAGAACCGCATCCGCGTGCTGACCGGCGACGAAGTGCTGGTCGAGCTGACGCCCTACGATCTGACGAAGGGGCGGATCACCTACCGCTTCATGCCGGGTCGCGGCGGCCCGGGTCCGCAATCCTCGCCGTCCTCCTGATCGCCTGCAGGCCCTGCGCGACATGACGGCGCGCCCTTCCCCCATTCTGGTCCTCGCGAGTTCCAGCCCGCGACGCCGCGACCTGCTTGCGCAGATCGGGGTGACGCCGGGCCAGATCCGCTCGCCCGATATCGACGAGGAGCCCCGCAAGGGCGAGCTGCCCCGCCCGTATGCGGAGCGGATGGCGAGCGAGAAAGCGATCGCCGTGCCCCGACAGGAAGGCGAAGTCGTGCTCGCGGGCGACACCACCGTGGCGCTCGGCCGCCGCATCCTGCCGCAGGCGCAGAGCGAGGAGGACGTCGCGCGATTCCTGCGCATGCTCTCCGGCCGACGGCACCGGGTCCACTCGGCCATCTCGGTCATCGACGCGAGCGAACGGCAACGCACCCGCTGCGTGACCTCGCAGGTCCGGTTCAAGCGCCTCTCCGAAGAGGAAATACGCGACTACGCGCGCAGCGGTGAAGGCATCGGCAAAGCCGGCGGCTATGCGATCCAGGGCCGCGCGGCGGGACTGATCGACTTTCTCGCGGGCAGCCATTCGGCGGTGGTCGGCCTGCCGCTGTTCGAAACACGCACGCTGCTGAAGGCGGCAGGTATCGCGCTTGCCTGAATGGCTGATCGAGCGCGGGATCGGGGAGACCCGCGCGCTCCGGGTCGATGGAGATCGCGTGCTCGCGGCGAAGCTGAGCTGGCCGGATGAGCCCGGAACGGGTGTGGTGCAAGCCAAGTTGATCCGCCGCCCCGCAGGCGCGACCCGCGGCCTCGCACGCACTGCCAACGGGCTCGAAATCAATGTTTCCGGCCTGCCGAAACACGCCAGCGAGGGGCGCGAGATCACGGTTGCGATCACCCGCGCTCCGATGGCCGAGAAAGGCCGACTCAAGCGTGCGCAGGGGCACCATTTCGCCGAGGGTAGCAAGGCCGGACCGCCGCCGAATCATCTCTTAGGCAAGGAGGTCCACCGCTTCCCGGCCGGGCTTTGGGAAGATGTGTGGGCCGATGCGTGGGACGGCGAGATCGCCTTTGCCGGCGGATCGCTGATCGCCAGCGTCACACCGGCGATGACCCTGATCGACATCGACGGCGACCTGCCCCCGCGCGACCTCGCGCAGGCAGCGGCGTCCGCCGTTGCCGACACGGTGCGACGGCTCGACATCGCAGGATCGATCGGAATCGATTTCCCCACCCTCCCCGACAAGGCCCAGCGCCGAGCGGTCGACATCGCGCTTGGCGAGGCGCTGGACGATTGGCCACACGAACGCACCGCCATGAACGGTTTCGGCTTCGTGCAGCTGGTCGCGCGGCTCGAAGGCCCCTCGCTGCTGCATCGCCTGCATTTCAACCGCACCTCGGCAGCGGCGCGGATGCTCCTGCGCCGGGGCGAGCTGGCCGAAGGCATCGGCCCGCGCCTGCTGCTGAGCGCGCACCCTGCGATTCTCGACCGGATCGAGCCCGCCTGGCTCGCCGAGTTGGCCAAGCGGAGCGGTCGCAGGGTCGAAACCACGCGCGATCCGGCGCTTGCGCTTCATGCGGGCCAAGCCCAAGTTCTTGCATCATGAGCGAGACGACACGCCCCACCCCCAAACGCCCCTGCCCGATCTGCAAGTCCACTCCGCAGACCGGCGAATTCGCGCCTTTCTGCTCTTCGCGGTGCCGCGACAAGGATCTCAACCGCTGGTTCAACGATGGCTATGCCCTGCCCGGCAGGGCCGCCGATCCGGAAGAGATCGCCCGCGAGGAAGACTAACGCGCGATAGGGCTTGCCAAGCAGGCAACGCTTCGCCATAGGCGCGCACTCATTCGCTCGCCGGACCGAAAAGCCGATCAGGCCAGGTCCGCCGTCGTGGCGACGCCCGGGTAGCTCAGTGGTAGAGCAGACGACTGAAAATCGTCGTGTCGGTGGTTCGACTCCGCCCCTGGGCACCACCACCCCCCAAGAATCGGCAGGATACTGTCATTATTACTCCGGTTGGACATCGTCCGAGGTTGAGGGTTGGACAACGAGACGCCCCAAACCGCTATCCGCCATGCGCGGACGCGCGGCCTCAGCGCGATAATAGGCGGCGGTCGCAGGCTTTTTGTGGCCAGTCACCGCCATGATCTCCGCATCCGTCGCACCGGCTTCAGCCATCATGCGCGCGGTGGCTTTGCGAAGGCCATGCATGGAGCACTGCGGTAGGCCTGCCTGGTCGCACCATTTGCGGAAGCGATTGCCGAGCCCTGCCACCGAAAATGGCTTGCCGAACTCGCTCACGATCAGGTGGCGAATCGGAGAGGCCGGGAGCGCTTCGATCGCTTCGCGTGTGGTGGAAAGCATCGGCACAGAAGCCGCGTTGTTGCCCTTCGCGTGATCGACCCTCAATCGTCCGTTGGTCAGGCTCTCGCGCGTCAGCTCGGCAATGTTACAGCGCCGTGCTGCGGTGTTCAGCGCCAGCTCCAAGGTCAGCCGCGCCATCGTGCCCAGAGGATGCGCATCGCGATATCTAGCGATCTCCGCATCCGTCCATGTGTGATAGCCTGCGCCCTCGGAAAACTTCGCCGTGTGCTTCACCGGGTTGCTGGTGCGCCATTCGATCGCGCAGGCGTACTCGAGCAGAACCTTGAGCTTCTTGCGCAGGTCATTCGCAGCACCAGGCGTCGCCGCCATATCGCCGAAGATCCCATCCAGCCAACCGACCGTCACGGCATCGACCGGCCTTTCGCCGTATCGGCGACCGTGCCGATCCATCCGGTCCAAGAATCGGTCGTACACACGCGCCTGCGCGAGCTGTGTTGCAGGTTTCTTCTTCTGCCACGCCGCCGATCGCTTCATTCGCCGGTAGAGGTCGTCTAGCGAGCGCGGCTTGACCGGAACCAGCGATTTGACGCCCGCCTTCTCGATCCGCCCGCGCTCTTGGATTTCCGCGTAAGAGCGATGGAATTCCGCACTGCCAGGTTCGCCGCTCAGATAGGCGCTCGCCCATCCCTTGCGCCGGAAGCGGTAGCGAACCTTTCCGTGCCGATCGCGCACAGGGCGCACATTGGCTGGCAGGTTATCGGTCGTCATCGCTCCAGGTCTCGACAGATGCATCATCTAAATCTGGCGCATCGCTATCGCCGAAAAAGAACTCCGAACCCTCAGCATTCAATTTCAGCCGCACGCTGCGAAAGCCCGCCTTGCGCGCGGCGATCAGGATGCGCTCGGCATCGCTTTGGCGAAGAATGGCGGGTGCGCTCACTGACTAAGCCAGTCGATCGCGAACAGTCGACGGAGATCGAGGGCAATCGCCGAACTGGCAGGCAACATATACGTGATACCGAGTTGGGTTGCGAGCTGCCCGTTCTCGTCGCGAAAGATCACGAGAATGTCGTCGCCGACCGTCAAAGCATATCCGAGCCACCAGTCCGCTTGCCGTCCTTCCGGAACTCGGGCGGCGGCTTCAATAGCGGCGCGCAGCTGCACGTCGGACGCCCCCTCAATCCGCTTCATGCATTCGAACGTCTTTTGGGTATCGCCCGCATTCTCGGCGAGCCTGTCCACAGCATCAGCGATGTATGGGGCATCCCCGGCGGTACCGTAGATTTCGACCGCAGCCTCAAGCTTCGCGACAAGTTCGCGCATCGCGACGATGCTCATTCCGTACTGGCGCATTTCCCGCAGAATGATCGCAAGCCGAACGGCCCATGCGTCGAACCGCTTGTGTTTGCGGGCTTCCGTTTCGTGGCTGGGAAGCAACCCGTCCCTCACCCAGTAGGCAAGCGCCTCTTGCTCCACTTGGACAATCTCGCCCAGTTGCGCACGGCTCAAAAGCTTCGGTTGCGTCATAGGTGTCGTATAGGGGCGTCACCCCCAATTGTAAATAGGGGTGACGCCCGCAATTTGTCTCAACGGAACAGGCCTTGCATCTCCCGCCGAAGCCGAGCTTCGCGCTCCGCAGCATCGCCAACGAACAGCGGCGGCTCACCTCGCTCTGCCCTTTCGATTTCCGCCTGGAGCGATCGCAGCGCGCCCTTGGCGGCTTCGATGCCGTGGACATGCGGGATGTCCTTCATGGCACTCCACAGCGTCACCGTGTCGATCGGCGGCGTTATCTTCGTCATCATCATAGCTTGCTTCCTACGTTTGGCTTTCCGCAGCCGTGACCGCAGCGGGCGGTCGCCGGGGGTGGAAACCAGCGTAGGACTGGTCGGTGGCTTTTAAGATCGCCCGAAGGCTCACTCTGGACATGGCGCACCGCTCCCGGCTAGAAGCCTAGCCAGGGCGAGCGCGCCAACGCTCCGCCTACATTCGACGATCACCGCGCCAACGGGATCGCCGCCTACGTCCGGGTTTCCACACCCACCGGACCTATTGCCCGAAATTGCGAGCGAGTTCCACCCCTGTTGGGGGCACCGCCCCGTCTAAGCGGGAGCGGCTTCCTGCACGGTTTCGTCCTGCTCGCTCTCGTCCGCTCCTTGCTGGAAATAATCGGCGAACATTTTCTGCACGAGCAGCATCGTCGGGTTGAGCCCGTAGGCATCCACCAGCCTGTTCGTCGCCTTGCGATCGAGGTCGTCATGCTTGGCGATCACCATCGCATGAAAAACGATCGAGAGCCGGCGCATGTTCATCCCCGTCATAATGTCCAGGCACGAGATATTGGATTGCTCTTCGATTTCGCACAGGGTGTCGAAATCGAGCGTGAGCATGAACTTCTTGTGGTCGACCTCAATAACTTCAGTGATTTGACGCATTCGTTTTCTCCTTCTGAAAATATCGCGCGTTGCCTTACTGCTGATTACGTCACATGCCGGGAGCGAATGCCTGACCAAAGGTGCGCCTGTTGAGATCGATGGCGGCCTTCACGCCATCCGCAGCACCCTTTGCCGCGCCCTCGTCGCGTGCCCGGTTCGCCATGTCCTGCATGCTTTGCAGCAGCTGTTCTGTCATCACGGCTCCGCGCAGGTCGAAGCTGATCGGGGCGACGCCCGCCTGCGGAGGCTCGCCTTTGCGCACGTCGACGATTTCGTTCTGGCTGACCCGCGCCACGGGCGTTCCGTTGAGCGACAGAATGTTCCGGTCGACACCGGAGAACCCACGGACCTTAAAGCTGCCGCCAGTACTGAAGCCCGGCACCCTCGACGCAGCGCCCGATATAAGCCGACCTGAATCTGAAGAGACAAAGCGTTGCACACTGCTTCCAAAGGCTCCCGTAGAGCCAATCTGGAGAAACAAGCCGACTGCGCCTTTCAAGATGCCGAAGAAATCGCCGCCCTTGATAGCGCTGCCGAGGTTGTCGATGCTCCTGAGCGTCTCCTGCGCCATGTCGGCAAAGCTCTTCGCGATTCGAACGGTCTGCTTTTCCACCTCATCGGCCATTTTCTTGGCCTGACCGGTCATCTCGTCCGCTGCAGGCAAAGGATCGTCCTCGTGATAGCCTAGCTCTGGCGCGTGGAGCCCACGGAAGGTGCCGTAACGGCGCTCCCACAAGATCCTTTCCGCCTCCGCCTTCTCGTCAGCAGAGAGATCGGAATCCGCCACCATTTCGAGCCGCGCGCGATAGACCCTTTCCGCTTCGGCTTCAGGGAACAGGTCGGCCAGCAGGTCGCGCATTTCCCGCGCCTTGGAGCGCATGATGTCGGCGGTCTTGTCGAGCGACCGACGCGCCGGATCGACCATCTCCGCCTCGAGACGGCGCATGTGTTCGCCGATCGAATCCACCATGTCGGGGATATAGCTGTTGCGGACTACGACGTTATCGAGCCACTTGAACTTGTTGGCGATCCATTCGATCTTCGCGGCCGCGCCGTCCCAAATCGCATTGAGCTTGTCGCGCATCCACTGCCCGATGGAGCCGACCATGTCCGCGATAGCGGCCTTTACATCGGCCGCCATCTGATGAGAGCGGGCGACCAAATTATCCCACGACTGCGCAACGTCTTTCCAGAACTTCCGAGCGTTTGCGGCGTTGCGCGCGTTGTGCGCGTCGAAATCATCGACCCAGCCTTGGAGCGTGCCAGATGCCTCGATCAAGCCGATCTTGAGTTCAGCGAGGCTCCGCTCGAATTCGAGAATAGCGTCGGCGTTTTCGAGCAGCTTCTTGTTCTGGAGCGCCTCGACCTTCGCATTCAGGAGACCGAGATTGTGGGCAACCTCCTTGGCCTTCGCGATCTCCTCGCTCGACATGACGATGCCCAGCTCGTCTGCCTGCTTCGCGAAGTCGCCCATCGCCTTGCCGTTATCACGGAGGAGCGGCAGAAGCGCCGTCGCATCACTGGCCAGCGCTTCCATGTAGAACGTCATCTGCTGCTGCGATACGCCCGCCCTTTCGAGCGAAGAGACGTAGAGCTGTAGCGCTTCGGGACCGGAAAGCTTCTCGAACTGTTCGGCGGTGACGTCGACCTTCGGAGCGATGTTCTCGAAAAAATCGGCCATCGCGCCACCGCCGGTGGCGATGAAATCGCCGACCTTGTCGTTCACGTCCTTGTAGATGTCCGCCAGCTTTTCAGACTCGAACCCGACCGACTTGGCAGCGAATGCCGCGCGCTGAAATTCTTCGATGCCTGCGTTCGCGACCTGGGCAAGCTTCTCGACTTCGCGCGCGCTCTGAATCGCCTCCTTGCCCATGTCACGGAGCGTGTTCACCGCTTGGATGGTGAACATTCCGGCAAAGGCGGTGCCGATCGCCTTGGCCGTTTTTGCCATCCCCTGCCGCATTTTGTCCGCTTGCGACTGCGCTTTCTTGGTGTTCGCCTCGAACCGTGAGGTTTCCATCGTCAGGTCGACGAACAGCGATCCGATCTTTTCGGCCATGCTACCTTGCCCTCTTCTTCGCAGCGCGGGCGGCGGCTTTTTCGACCTCCTTGCCCAGGTCCCTCGCGATCGACTGCTGCACGTCTCTGATATGCCGGTAGAAAGCTGGGCTCATGAATGGGGCCGCACGCACGTGGACCGTGCCGAACTCCATTAGTGCGGCGGTTTTCAGGTTGGCTGGATCGGCGGTGGATATGCCCAGCAGCAAGGTCACCGCCCCGCGACGATCGCGGAGCTGGCGCTTGACCTCCTTGTTGCCCTGCGTGCCGATGACGATCGCGGCCCGAAGATCGCCCCGGTCGATCGGCGCCATCGCCTGCGCAGTGTCGCGCATCGGCTCCACCGCCGATTTCATCACGCGCCGGATCACATTCCGTTCGGTTGCCCTCGATAGCTGACCAAGCGCCGCGTCGAGCTCTTTGAAGCCCGCGAATTTAGTGACCTCGGACACGCTGTTCTGACCGGTCAGGTCGCGCTGAATTTCAGCAGCTTGATCGCGTTGCTGTCGACGACGCCGCCGCCAACTCGCTTCGCGAAGTAGAGCTTCGACCAGCCCTTTTTCGTCACCCGATCGACGATCAGGCTCATCTCCGGTTTGTCCACCACGGCATAACCGCGGCGCCAGTTGCCAAACGCGACCGCATATTTGTCCGCGCCAATGTCGGGCATCGCTTCATCGAGCGAAACCGGATAGCCGCACAGGCGATCCGGCTGACCCGCCGCGATCGAATTGGTCCAGAGATAGTTGCCCTGGCCGTCCTTGAACTTGCGCACGACATTGGCCGTGGTGCTGTTCATCAAGAACCCCACCCCGTCGCCCTGCCGGTAGATCGGACGCAGCGAAGCGACCAGGTCGAGCAGAACGTCTGCTGGGTCTTCGGTCGGGAAGGCTCCAGAGCTGCCAGTGGGAACATACTGAAGCTTGCCGAACGCGCGTTCGGCATCGCCCTCGGTCGTAGTCTCATAGGTCAGGAAACCGCGCGGCTTCTTGATCCCGTTGCCGCTCACGAAAGCCGCCCCCTCGGTAAGCGCGAACTCGCCCGATACGTCCTCCTCGAGAAACGCCTCGAGGTCGAAGCTTGAGTCCTCGATCACGTGATTGGTCAGCATGGGCACGGCGTAGACTTCTTCGGGATTGATCGTCACCTTGCCGAGTACGGGGGTAGCGGTGTCGCTGCGTTCGTCTTCCTCGCCCGCCCACGCGCTTTGCGCACCGCTACGGCCGAGGATCTTCTCCCAGCTTCCGCGCCCCGGTTGCAGAGTGACGACGCGAGCGAGCGAGCGCATGGGAGAAAGGTCGCGCAGCACCGCGTCGATCACGCTGTCGATCTCCGGCGCGACCGTGAAACCGCCATCGGGGTTGCTCTGCGTCGTCATACCGGCCGATGGCGCGCCCTGCAGCTGCGCGCGGAAGTCCGACGCCACCTCTGCCTCGATCGGCGCAAAGCGTCGCCCGGCCGTCCGCAAGCCAGCGCCGGGATGGATGCCGCCGCCGCCGACGCGCAGCCCGTCGATCGTCTGCTGCTGGTTCTCGACGGTTTCGGTCAGCTCCTGCAGGCGAGCGTCATTGCGCTCGCGAAAGCCAGCGAAAGCAGTGTTCAACTCGGTCAAAACCGCAGGCAGGTCCGGCGTTCGGCCTTCCCCCTCCGCGCGAGCTACCACCAGCCCGCGAACACGGTCGGGTGAAGCGAGTGCGAGACCGGAAGCTGCAAGTGCGAGAATCGAGGTATGTTTCATGTGCCGTCCTTTGCTGAAAGTCGGCGACTGTTTGCTTTGTTCGTTTGGGCAAAAACACACCTAGTGCCCAGAAACTCACTTGCGCCGAAAACGCGCAGCCAGTCGGTCAACCAGCTCGGCTTTGATCTCTTCGGTTTCGCGCTGCCATCCGTCCCGATCGATCCAAGCGCACCCGCGCGCGGTGAACCGCTCAAGCCGCAATTCCTCGAGCAGTCCGTGCAGTGAAATTTCAGGGTCGGTCGCCAAGCGGAAAACCGGGTCACCGCCCACGGCTTCACGCGCCCGGCTCAACGCCCGAAAAACCGGATCGCTTCGGTCGGCTACCAGCTCGCCCGCCACCCTGCGGGCAAGCGCGAAGGCCTTGCCGCGCCGGGAGAGCGCGTCGGGCATGGCCGCGAATGCCTCGTCGACTAGCGCGCGCTCGATCCCCGAACGGCGCGGGCGCGCCATACAGGCCACCGCTACCACGCCCCGCGCTCGCGTCATTCTGGCAAACCGTCCGCCGAACGCTCGCCGCCTTCGAATATCTGGCGTTCGATGACGTCGATTGCATTTCGCGACCACTCGACAGCCGCCTGCCCGTGGCCTGCGTGCCCCTCTGCAAGGTCGAAGGCTGCATAGGCTGCGGCGATCGCGATCTCTTCTACGGTGAGGCCATGCTCGATCAGCTTCGGTCCTACCGAACGCAGCACTTTGCGCGCCCTAGCGATGCGCAGCGCCGATTCCTTCTCAGCCGCCCTCACTTCGGCACCACCAATACAAGATGGAAACTCTTGAGCGCAGCCACCGCTGCGCGCCTTGCGCGATAGTCCAAGTCCGTTTGGAGCAATGCCTTTTCGATTTCGCGGGGGCTCATCGGTCTCGTCACCTCCTCGATCGCGCGAAGAAGCTCGGTTGCGTCATCGGCGGGCAGGAGCTGTATCGCCTGCGCGAGGCGCGCTGCCCTCCCGGCACCTGACGCCGCTGCCTTAGCGCCCAGCGAAGCAATCTCGGTCGCTTCGATCCGCCAGCCTGGAACCTTCGCAAGTGCGGCGATCGAGCGAAGGAATCCCGCCGTTTGGGTTTGGTCCTGTGCCAATGTCAGTCTCCTTGTGCGGCGGCCCGCCGCCGCCATGTGGTCGATCGCGAACGAAGCTCCGCAGCGTAATTGAGCCGCAAGGTCGGCATCGAAATCCCGATTTCGGCGGCGATCCGGTCCTGCGTCACACCATCACCCGCGAGCTGCAAAACACGCGCGCGGCTTGCCTCGGTCGGCAGGTGGATTGGGCGACCGGCCCGGCCCATGCCTGGGCGGATCGGCTCGCCGAGCAGGTCGCGATCAAGCCCGGCCTCGATTTGGAATGGCGATGCAATTAAATCGCGCTGGTCGCGCCCGGAAGGCTCGGACCGACCCTTACGCCCGCGCGCCTCGACATAGGCTCGCTCGCAGTCACCGGTGAACGATCGGACGGTTCGATCCTTCGCGCGGCCCTCGCAATTGGCTTTCACAACGGGGGCATTTCCGGCCGCCTGACGATCATCGCCCATCGCGCACCTCCCCGAAAATCGCCGCCGCGTTAAAAAAATCTCCCGATGAGAGGATCGGCGGTGTGCGGCGCGCCGAGGTTACGAACTTTTGACCACCCCCCCTTCCCATCGAGCTAAGCATGTCGCGCGCGACCATCGACGGCGCGCGAGCCAAGCAGCGCGGGCGCAGCGATGCCAAGCGAGGCCCGCGCGACAAGCCGATTCGCTCCAAATCACCCCCCGCCAGCGATTTAGCTCCATTTTCGGAAAGGGTGTAAAAGGCCGGTGTTTCAGTTACTTGCTCAATCTTCTCTCCATCTGAAAATCTCAAATGGAAGAATGGATAGAAGATATACACCACCCTCGCGCGCCCGCGCCCGCACACACGAGGCGGGTTCGGTCGACGCTCCAATTCTCCAGACGCGCAGAAACCTGCCAAAAATCGGCTTATTTTCTCTCCATTTCTAGCTCCAATGGAGTTTGGTGGCGGCAATCTTCGCCGTTTTCGCCCATAGCTCGGCCTTAATTTCCGGTAAGATCGCCCCGCTTTCCCATCGCAGGCCCGCTTCCACGGTTCACTTCCGACTGGAGGAAAGTCCTCATATCGCCACGTGGGGTCGGGGGCGCGCATCACAGAAGCAACTCAGCATGGTCGTCAATCAGGGCAATGTCGCGCCACCAGCTCCCGTTCGAATGGAACGAGGCGAAGCCGCGCGACATCATAGCGCCTCGGAAGTCGCGCCGCGTGAGACGCTTCTCGCCCTGTTCTTCGCAGTATGCAGAGTAGGCAAGGTAGAGCGGCGTGGCGCGAGTTCGCGAGCCGACCTCCCTCGTCGTCCGATACGCGAGGAATGGTCCAACCGTGTCCCTTTCCGGCGGCGCAGATCGATACACCCGCTTGACCTTCTCCATCGAAGGCACAGGATCCGTTGCCCGTATGCCGAGCCGAAGAACGAGGGCCATTTCTCCATCGATCGAGACCAGCTCGAAAGATGCTGTATCCACCTTCATTGCGACCACCCCGACCCCTGTTTCGGTAGCCGCGCCGGAGCGTCCAAATGGATCGCAGGCGCAGGCGCGAGCCGATCGCCTGTCGTTTCGCGGTTGGACACTGCTCTGCTGGGACGCCGCAGGGTATCGTTAGGCCCCGAGCGGCGGTTGGACTCCGTTCCGCATTGAATCTCAAGCGAAGTGGCACAGCGCCCCTGGGCACCACAACCTCCCAGTTCAAGATGATGGTCGCCCGGTTTCGTCGGTGATCGGCCTGTGCGTTCGCTATGGCCGAGAAAAGCCATCGTGCGTTGCGGAAACGGTGGCTGGTCTCCTGCGTTCGAGCTCCACACACCTTTACGAAACGGGAGCAAGCAATGACCAAGATCCTCGTCCTCTATTACTCGTCCTACGGCCACACCTCGGCGATGGCGGAAGCGGTTGCGCAAGGCGTGCGCGAGGGCGGCGCCGAGGCCGTCATCCGCCACGTCCCCGAAACCGCCCCTGAAGAAGTCGCGAAAAACGCAGGCTTCACCGGCATGCCCGGCCACGACGAGATCGATGGTCCTGACGAACTGGCCGAATATGACGGCATCATCGTCGGCTCGCCCACCCGCTATGGCCGGATGACCAGCCAGATGGCGGCGTTCTGGGACACCACCGGCGGGCTGTGGATGAAGGGCGCGCTGATCGGCAAGGTGGGCGCGGCGTTCAGCTCCACCGCCAGCCAGCACGGCGGGCAGGAAACGACGCTGATGTCGATCCTGACCAACCTGCTGCACATGGGCTGTACCATCGTGGGGCTCGACTACGGTTTCCAGAATCAGATGGGCGTCGACGAGGTCAAGGGCGGCTCCCCCTATGGCGCGACGACAATCGCGGATGGCGACGGCAGCCGCCAGCCAAGCGAGACCGACCTCGCCGGAGCGCGCTATCTCGGCAAGCGGGTCGCGCAGACGGCGGCGAAGCTTCACGGTTGAGCCTGAGCGTTCTCCAACAGATGGGGACCGCTTCGACTAGGCTCCTGAGCTAGCAGACCGGTTGGCGGGCGGAGCCCGTTTATGGGCGCGAAATCATCGGGGCGGGCCAGGCAGGCTCGCCCCGTTTTCATTGCGGGATGGCAGGTGCCCCGCCCCGCTATCCGCGAAATCCCGGAGTGATGAACGACCGACACGCTCGCGCCACGGCACCGCGCAGGATGGCGCGCAAAGCCTCCACCACTCACAACTTCGCGGCGACCCGGCCTCCTGTCTTGCACAGTCAAGCACTTTATGTTTTAAAGTGCGCGTCAACACAAAGGAGAGTGACATGATTCGCAAGGCCCTACTCACCGCTACCGCGCTCGCCATCGCGACCGCAGCGCCCCCCGCCCTCGCCGGGCAAGTCACCGTGAGCCTCACCGACGTGCAGGCCGATGCGGGCGATCTCTACATCAGCCTGCAAAGCGAAGCGCAGTTCATGCAAGCCGATGCGGTCGCGAGCGAGATCGTGGATAACCCGCAGGACGCGACGGTCACCGTCACGTTCGACGATGTTCCCGACGGCCGCTACGCGCTCATGGTGTGGCACGACATCGATGGCGACGGCACCTTCAGCATGGGGCGTATGGGCCCAACCGACGGGTGGTCGATGATCGGCGCGGCCGCATTGCGCGGCATGCCGAGTTGGGAAGCGCAGAGCTTCACCCTCGATGGCAGCGCCACGATCACCGAACCGATGCTCTATGCGCGAGACGGCCAATGAGCACCGCGCCTTCCCAAAGCGCGCAGGACGACCTGCGCAGGATGCGCGAACTGGCCGAGGAGGGGCGCACCCGCCCTCTCCTCGGTGGGCGCGAATTCGTGATCTTCGGCTTGGCGATGACCGCGGCCAGCCTGGTTCATGCGGCATTGCTCGATGGCCTGCTGCCGTGGCCCCCGATGGCCTTGTCCGCGATCTGGTTCGGCACGATGATGGTCGCGGTCGTCGTGGCGCGGTTTTCCCGTCGAGGCCAGCCAAGGCCTACCACCGCCAACCGGGTCGAGATGGAGGTTTGGCGCGTGGGCGGATTGGTGATCGGTGCCCTCGCACTCAGCATTTTCGTTTACGCGATGCTCGACAACACGCCGCGCGGTTTCTTCCTCTTCACGCTGGTTCCACCGGTGGTCTTCGGGGTCTATGCGATCGCGATGGCAGCAAGTTCGGCAGCGGCGCGCGATACGACCTTGCGCAGATATGCTGTGCTCTCGATGGCGTTTCTGGTGGTGACCACCCTTCTGGCAGGGTCGGTAGCGCAATTTCTCGCGATGGCCATCGGTGCGGTGCTGGTGTCGATCGTGCCGGGGATCGTATTGATGCAGCGGGAGCGCGACCGTGGCTGACCTCCCCCTCGATTACCGGGCGATCGACGATACGATCCACGGGCGCGTCCGGCTCGCCACGATGGCCTACCTGTCGAGCGCGGAATGCGCGGATTTCGGAGAGTTGCGAGCCCGCACCGGGGTCAGCGACGGCAACCTGTCGGTCCACCTGCGCAAACTGGAGGATGCAGGCTACGTCAGCATCGAGAAGCGCTTCGAAGGCAAGAAGCCGGTCACCACAGCCTGCCTCACCGAAGCGGGGCGCGAGGCGTGGATCGGCTATCTCGACCGGATGCGCGCGATGCTGTTTGGAGAGGATGAGGGTTAACGCGCGCTGCGCTGTTAACCAAACCGAATCGCTCGCCGCCCTGCCACCGCCGCGCCGCCGCCAATTGCGCGCGCACAAAAAAGGGCCCGCAAAGGGGCCCTTTTCGTGAATTTGTCCGGCTCGGATTATCCGATGAGCCAGTCCCAGATCGAACGAAGCATGGTTAATCTCCTTGGAGTGGAGCCTTCTTGTATCTTAACCATATCCGTTAGTAAAGCATTAACCATTGTCCCGTCGGCTCAACGCCATTTCGCGCTCCCTTCGAAGGATCGCGATATACTCCGCGAGGCACAGAGGGCGCGAAATGTAATAACCCTGGCCCTGGGTACAGCCCATGCTCGCCAGCAAGTCGTAGGTGGCGCGATCCTCGATTCCCTCGCCCAGCACGACGATGCCTTCCTCGCGCGCCGAATGAATGATCCCTGCGGCAATCGCACGCGCGCGTGGAGAATGGTGTATCGCCGCGACGAACCGCCGATCGATCTTCACTTCGTCGAACGGTAGCTCGAACCACGCTTCGTAATTGGCACTTCCCACCCCGAAATCGTCCAGAGAAAGTTTGAAGCCGAACTCCTTGAGGCGATCGACCACGCCCCGGGCGACACGAAAATCCTCGATCCGCGCGGTCTCGGTCAGTTCGATCTTCACCAGCGCAGGATCGATCCGATGGTCGTGCAGCGCTTCTTGGGCGATCTGGACGATGCGATCGTCGACCAGCTGGACCGCCGATACGTTAATTGCGACCTCCGGGATCAGGCCCTCGCGCCCGATCGCATCCACCGCCGCGAAGGACTTTTGGAAGATCCGCCGTGTGAGGCTGTCGAGATGGCCCATCCGCTCGCATTGTAGGATGAAGGATGACGGGGGGACGTCCACCCCGTCCGAATCACGCCACCGGGCCAATACCTCGGCGCCGACGAAGGCCCCGCTGCCGAGGTCGACCTGCGGCTGGAGCTTGATGCCAATCTGATCTTCAGCCAGCGCCTGAGTGAGCTTGGCCGTGAGCGAATGGTCCCAATCGTCCTTGTCGTGTCCGACAATGAACACCGGCTTGTAGGCCTCACGCGCTTGGTCCGCCGCAGCGGTTGCGGAACTCAGCCGCTGTTCGATCGGATGATCCGCCAGACCGTCGGCCCCGATGGTGACGGACACGTCCAGACACCTTCCGGTCAGACGGACCGGCTGCGACGCGACGGCTCGCAGGCCTTCGAGATGGCCTTGCAGGTCGGGAATATCGCCACTGTCGCACAGGAACGCGAAATATTTGCCGCCGTCGTAATAGACCGTGCGAGCTTGATCGCCGAGCGAAAGTCGATTGCAAATCTCGCGCAGGTAAGTTCGCCGCTCGGCCGAACCTAGGCCGACGAAGAGGGCATCCAAACGCGCGACCTTGGCGATGACCAGACAGCTGCTGCCTCCGGCTTTCCCGTCCGACAGATCGGATTTGAGCGCGGTGAAGTTGGGCAGCCTGGTGAGCGGGTCGATCGTCAGATGACGCCGACGATATCCGGCCACGCAGCGCATGATCGCATAGGACACTGCCAGCAGCAGTCCATCGGCAAAGAAGGCCCTCATCCCGAAAAAAGCGGTGGCGAAAAATAACGCCAAGCCAAGCGAGCACCATGCGAGATATGCAAACCGGCGGCGCCTCGTCGTACGCAAGAAACGTACACCGAGGGCCAGCGCTATGCCTAGCGTCATGGTGATAACGTACCATGGTAGGCTATAACCGGTGCCACGCATCAGACTTTCGGCAGCCAGAATATGAATTGCTGTTGGCGAGACGGTGTCTGCACCCGGCGCGCGAATATTCGCACCGAAGGAATCGGTGCCCAGAATGAAACTTTTGCCCGCTGGGCCGAGCCGCGAAAGGTCGGTTTCCCGCGAAGCCGAACTGATCGTCGGGATGGTGCTGGCACCGATTGTGTAATCGATGAATACGTCATCGCGATCCGGGCCGATGTTCGCCAGTGCAAAGCTCAGCGGAACCAAGTTCTCCTTCGTCGGCTCTTCGGATCTACTGAACCCCCAGACGAACCGCAGAAAATCGGCATCGTAGTCGCTCGAATAGACTTTCGAGGCCTGTGTGAAATACGGATCGGTCGGCGGTATCCGGTCGCTGTCCTTGTAATCCTGCTCGGACGAGCTGGTTAGATAAATGTCGTCCGCATTGGCAGCAAGGAACGCTCTCAGACGAGCGTCGGTTTCCTGCGATTCGCTTGTCTGGAGCGGCACATTAACGAAGATCCGCTCCGCCCCGGACGCATGCAGGGCCTCGATCGTGCTGAGCACCTCGCGATTATTTTTGGCGGCATCGCCCGTGGCGAATGGCATTCGCACATAAACGAACTCGCCGCTCGCCTCGCGATCGAACAGCTTGGCCTGCACGAGCCAGCCGAATACGTCCACGGGACGCATAAGAGTGAGGAAGCCCGCCGCAAGTGCGATTGCGAGGGCGATCAGCGCATGCTTCACACGCTCGTCGAGGACGAACCTGGGCATCGGCTAGGTAGATTTCCGCAGCATGATGGAGACGCGTCTATAGACCGCGGGTAAACACACGGTTCACGGCAGGATTCTGCCGCCGCCGGTCGAACGGGGGCCCAGGGTGCGCGGGCCCATCCGCGCGGGCCGATGCCCGGCCGCACGATTGGTGCTCCGGTCGGACGTTCGCCCCGCCCTTTCCGGCAGCGCCGGGCGCGTATAGGCAGGGCCGATGCACGATACCGCTGCGACCGCGCTTTCACCTTTCGACCTCGCCGCGATCCTTGTCGTGGCTGCGGCGATCTTCGGCTACATCAACCATCATTATATCCGCCTGCCGCATGTCATCGGCCTGACGATCATGGGCGCCCTGGCCGCGATCCTGCTGATGGCCACGGACGCGCTGATTCCGGGCATCACACTCGACGACAGCGTCTCGCGCCTGCTCGAACAGTTGAATTTCACCGAGACGCTGCTCGAAGGAATGCTGAGCTTTCTGCTGTTCGCGGGTGCCCTCCACGTCGATCTTGACCGGCTGAAGGCGGACTGGTTGCCTGTGCTGCTGCTCTCCACCGTTGGCGTCGTAATTTCGACCCTCCTCGTTGGCGGGGCGGCCTGGGGTATGGCCTTGCTGCTCGGTGTCGAGATCACGCCGATCTGGTATTTCGTGTTCGGTGCGTTGATCTCTCCCACCGATCCGGTCTCCGTCCTCGGCGTGCTCAAGGAAGAGAACGTTCCGCTGTCGCTGCAAAGCGCGGTCGCAGGCGAAAGCCTGTTCAACGATGGCGTCGGCATCGTGGTCTTCACCATTCTGCTGGGTGCCGCGATCACGGGGGCGGATTTCAGCCTCGGCGAAGGGGCGCGTCTGTTCGTGATCGAGGCGGGCGGCGGCGTTGCGGTCGGTCTCGCGTTCGGCTGGCTCGGCTTTCGCGCGCTGCGTTCGATGGACGAATACACGCTGGAAGTGCTCATCACGCTCGCGGTGGTGATGGGGGGATATGCACTGTGCAGCCAGCTCCACATTTCCGGGCCGCTGGCGATGGCGGTCGCAGGCCTGCTGATCGGCAACCAGGGCGCGAATTTGGCGATGAGCGACGAAACGCTCGACTACGTGAACAAGTTTTGGGAGCTGGTCGACGAAGTCCTCAATTCGGTGCTTTTCCTGCTGATCGGGCTGGAGATCATCGCGCTGGTTCCGGGCCTCAGGGAATTCGCCTTCGGCCTCGCCGCTATCCCGATCACGCTCGCCGCACGGGCAATCGCGGTCGGCGGAGCAATCAAGGCGATCCCCGCCGCGCGGCTCTCCACCCCCGGTTCGGGCCGCGTGCTGTGGTGGGGCGGCCTGCGCGGCGGCATCTCCATCGCGCTCGCCCTTTCCTTGCCCGCAGGCGACACGCGCGACCTGCTGCTCGCCGCAACCTTTGCCGCGGTGCTGTTCTCCGTCCTTATCCAGCGCGCCACGCTCGGCAAGCTGATCGACAGCCTCAAGGCGGCGCACTCTCCCGCGATGGAGGAAGGCGCTGCCGGCGCCCGCGCAGATGGCAGCGGTGCGGATCGAAGCCGCGCGGATTGAAGCGGCTCGCGTTTGATTGTAGGGCCAGCATTATCCGCCCCGGCAGGGCGGCGCCTGCCGGGCGCCGTTCGCGATGCCGGGGCGCAGTTCTTTTTAAACAGCGCAGGTGAGCCCCATGTCCCGTCGTCGCCAGATCTACGAAGGCAAGGCCAAGATCCTCTACGAGGGCCCTGAACCGGGCACCCTGATCCAGTATTTCAAGGATGACGCGACCGCCTTCAATGCGGAAAAAAAAGGCACGATCAACGGCAAGGGCGTGATCAACAACCGCATCAGCGAGCATGTGTTCACCCGGCTGGCGAATATCGGCATCCCGACGCACTTCATCCGCCGCCTCAACATGCGCGAACAGCTGATTCGGCAGGTCGAGATCATTCCGCTGGAAGTGGTCGTGCGCAACGTCGCCGCGGGCTCGCTGTGCAAGCGGCTGGGGCTGGAGGAAGGCGAGCCGCTGCCGCATTCGCTGATCGAATATTACTACAAGGACGATGCGCTGGGCGATCCGCTGGTCGCCGAAGAGCATATCGCCTGCTTCAACTGGGCCAGCCAGGAAGAGATGCAGGATATGTCCGCCATGGCGATCCGCATTAATGATTTCATCGCCGGCATGTTCGCCGCAATCGACATCCGGCTGGTCGACTTCAAGCTCGAGTTCGGGCGTTTGTGGGATGGCGACTATGCCCGCGTGATCCTGGCCGACGAGATCAGCCCCGACGGCTGCCGGTTGTGGGACATGAACTCGGGCGAAAAACTCGACAAGGATCGCTTCCGCCGCGATCTGGGCGGCGAGGAAGAGGCATACCAGGAAGTCGCCCGGCGTCTGGGCGTGCTCCAGAACGACGATAATGCGCCCGGCGAAGTTTTCGACCTCAGCGCTCATCGCGGACGGATGCGCGGAGTCCCCAAGAAGAAATAGCTCGCGGCGCACCCGGTCGGGGCTCGGGCGACAGTCGGTCCTACGTGGCCTCAAGCCCCTGTTGCATCGGGTTAATCCCGCCGCGTATAGGGTTCCCCGAAAAGGGGCGCGCGCATCTGTGCCCCGTCCAGTCAGGACATCAAGGGGAGCCACCGATGATCATCACACGCGCAATCGCCAAGGGCGTATCCACCGCTACGCTTGCTGCCATGCTGGCAGCAGCCAGCCCCGCATTCGCGCAAGGCCCGGTCGAAGGCTGGGGAGTCGAGGCGACCGACGTCGAGCCCGACGAATCCTACACCTACGGCCAGCTGCCCAACGGCATGAAATATGCCATCCGCAACAATGATGTGCCCGATGGCGCGGCATCGTTCCGGATGCATGTGAATTTCGGTTCGCTCGGCGAAACCGAAGAAGAGCGCGGGCTGGCCCATTTCATCGAGCATATGGCCTTCAACGGCTCCACCAATGTCCCCGAGGGCGAGATGATTCCGCTGCTCGAGCGGCTGGGCCTCGCCTTCGGGCCAGACACCAACGCCTACACCTCGTTCGACGAAACCGTGTACATGCTCGACGTGCCCAACGCGAACGAGGAAGGCCTCGAAACCGCGCTGTTCCTGCTGAACGAGACTGCGCGCGAGTTGAGCTTCGATCCCGAAGCGGTCGACCGCGAGCGCGAGATTCTGGTGAGCGAGCGCCGCGTGCGCGACACGCCGGGTCTGCACAATATCCGCGATCTTTACGAGTTCCGCATTCCCGGCACGCGTTACAACACGCGCTTCCCGATCGGCCTCGACGAAGTGCTGCGCGAAGCCCCGGCAGGGCGTCTGCGGGCGCTCTATAATCGCTTCTATCGGCCCGAAAACGTCACGCTGGTCGCGGTCGGCGATTTCGATGTCGCCGAGATGGAAACCGCGATCCGCGACAAGTTCTCGGACTGGCAACCGCGCGGTGAGGCCGGCACGATTCCCGAGCCCGGCAGCGTCGATTTCGATCGCGAAACGGAATTCGACGTCTATGTCGATCCCAACCTCAATTCGGGCATCGCGATCTACCAGCTGCGGCCTTTTACCGATCCGGCAGACACGCGTGCGGAGCGGACCAGGAGCCAGCTGCGCAGCCTCGCCAACATCATTTTTGACCGTCGCATCAGCCGGATCGCCAATCGCGAGGATAGCCCGATCCTCGGCGGCGGCTATGGCACCGGAAGCGATGAAGGCCTCGCGGATTATACGGTGGTCACCATGACGACCCGCGACGGTGCGTGGCGGGAAGGCCTCGAAATCGCCGAGCAGGAAGTGCGTCGCGCGTTGCAATACGGCTTCACGCAGAACGAGCTGGACTACGCCCTCACGCAGGTCGAGAGCGGCCTGCGTCGCGGCGCGGCCCAGGCGGATGCGCGCAGCAACGCACAGCTGGCCATGGACATGGTCAATGTCGCCACCGAAAACTATTTCGTGACCGACCCCGAGTGGCGTTACGAGTTTTTCCAGTCGATCCGCCCGCAGCTGACGGTGGATGCGGTGAATACCGAATTCCGCGAATTGTGGAGCGAAGGCGAGCCGCTGATCCGCGTCACCGCAAAGGAACTGGATGGCGGCGTCGATGCGGTCGCAGCAGCCTATGCCCAAAGCACGCAGGTCGCGGTGGCCGAGCCCGAGGACGTGGTCGCCACCGCCTTCGCTTACGACAGCTGGGGCGATGGCCCGGGCGAAGTCGTCGCCGACACCATGATCGACGATCTCGGCATTCGCACCGTCACCTTTGCGAACAATGTCCGCCTGAACATCAAGCAGACCGATTTCGAGCCCGGCCGGGTGCGCTTCAACGTGCAGATGGACGGCGGCAGTTTCGCGCTCGACGAGGCCAACGCGTCTTCGGCGAGCATCTATCTGCAGATCGCTTCGCAGGTCGGCGGCGTCGGCGAGCACAGCTTCGATGAGTTGACCGAACTGCTGGCGGGCAAGCAGATTTCGAGCGGGATCGCCACTTCGACCGAGAATTTCTTCTCGTCCGGCGTGACCACTCCCGAGGATCTGGACATGCAGATGAAGGTCAGCGCGGCCTATCTGACCGATCTCGGCCTGCGCCCCGAAGCCGACGCACGCTTCAACACGCTGCTCGATGTGGTGTGGGGCCAGCTCACCTCGCAGCCGGGTCAGGTGCTTGGGCTTCGCTCGAGCGAGCAGATCGCGGACAGCGTCTATCTCAACTTCCCGACCCGCGAGCAGCTGGCTGCGGTCGACCGTGAGGCGCTGCGCGACGCAGTGCTGGCGGCAGCGGCGGACGGCGCGCTCGAGATCGGCATCGTCGGCGATATCGATCCCGATACCGCGATTGCGGCAGTCGCCGAAAGCTTCGGCGCGCTCCCGCAGCGCGAGGCCGAATTCTCGGACTATGCAGACAAGCGCACCCTCGTTTTCAACGATCTGTCGAGCGACGAGGTGGTCGACTACACCCACACCGGCCAGGCCGATCAGGCAGCGGTGGGCAGCATCTGGCGCACCCGCGACGACAGCGATTATCGCGAAGCGGTCGGCCTGAACATGCTGTCGCAAGTGTTCCAGCTCAAGGCGCTGGAGGTCCTGCGCGAGGAACTGGCGGCGACCTACAGCCCCTCGGTCTCCAGCTCGACCAGTTCGACTTTCGACGATCTGGGCACCTTCAGCGTGTCGGCGGTGGTCGATCCGGCGCAGGTGGACGAAGTGCACGATATCATCGTGCGGCTCGCCGACGAACTACGCAACGAAGCGGTGAGCGAGGACATGCTGCTGCGCGCGCGTCAGCCTGTGCTGGAGCGGATCCGCCTTGCGCGGGAAAACAACGGCTTCTGGTTGAGCGTCGCGACGAACGCGCAGAGCGAGGCAGACCGGCTCGATCGCATCCGCATGCAGGCCGAGGTCGTGAACAGCTTCACCCCCGAAGACTTGCAGGCGCTTGCCCAGCAATACTTGGTGCCCGAACGCCGGGCGGACAGCCGGGTTCTGTCCGAGGCGAACGAAGAAGCCGCCCAATAGGGCGGTTTCTCGCCGACACTACATGCACGCGAGAAATCGGGGCGTATTGACGAAAACTGCCCTAAGTTTTCGAAAATACGCCCCTTTTTCGCAGGCTTTCGCCTGATTTCCTCTTGGTCATCCTCCGACCTCGCCTTAGGATCGGGGGCGATAAAGGGGGAATTCGAATGCGACTGCCACATCTTGCAGCGGCCTGTGCCGCGCTCGCCATAGCTACGCCTGCGATGGCACAAGAAGCGGACATCCGCATCGCCCCGCCAGCCGACTGGGTGGTCGAAAGCGATCCCATGGCGGTGCCCGACGATGCCACCGGGCTTATCTTTATCCGTCGGATGGATTCGCAGACGCATTTGAGTGAGGATGGCTCGCATACCTTTACCGGGCAGATGTTCCGCATCCTGCACCCCCAGGCTCTGCAGGCCGGCAACGTCGCCATCGCCTGGAATCCTGCCGCGGGCGAACCTGTCGTGCATCGGCTGCTGATCCATCGCGACGGCACGACCATCGATGTTCTGGAAGAGACCGACTTCGAGATTCTGCGCCGCGAGGACCAGCTCGAACTGGCGATGCTCAATGGGGTCCTGACCGCCGCATTGCGGGTCCCAGACCTGCGCGTGGGCGACGATCTGGAACTCGCCTTTACCGTTCCCTCGAACGATCCGACGCTTGGCTCGACCAGTACCGGGTATCTGGCGGTCGCGCCGACAGTACCCGAGGGGCGCATGCATTTGCGGCTGTCGTGGGAAGACGGGCAGGAACCGCGCATCCTCATGCGCGACGGGCTGCGCCCATTCTCCCAGAAAAACGAAGGCTCTCTCGTCGTGCGGGGCGACAACATCCCCGCCGAAGCCCCGCCCGAGGATGCCCCGCCCCGTTACGGCCTCAACCGGGTCGCCGAGTTTTCGGACTTTGCCGACTGGCAGGCCGTCTCGTCCCGCTTCCAGCCGCTCTACGACGAGGCGGCGACGATTCCGGCGGGCTCGGATCTGCGGGAAGAAGCGCAGCGCATCGCCGCCGCGCATGAGGGCAAGCTGGCGCAAGCCGAAGCGGCTCTCGATCTCGTGCAACGGCAGGTTCGCTACGTCTATGTCGGCCTCAACGGCGGCAATTATCGCCCCGCCAGCGCGCAGGAAACGTGGGAGCGGCGCTACGGCGACTGCAAGGGCAAGACCGCGCTGCTGCTCGCCCTGCTGGACGAGTTAGGGATCGAGAGCGAGGGGGTGCTGGTCAACAATTCGGGCGGCGATGACGGGCTGGACGAACGGCTGGCCAGCCCCGCCGTGTTCGATCACATCCTCGTGCGCGCGACGATCGACGGCAGGCAATACTGGCTCGATGGGACGCTGCCGTTCGTCGCCGACATGCGTGAGACACCGGCCCTCCCCTACCGATTCGCGCTGCCTCTGGCGCAAAACGGTGCCGCGCTCGAAAAGATCGCATGGCAGCCTTTCGCGCTGCCGCAGGAGATGTCGCTGTTCGAAATCGATGCGCGTGCAGGCTTCGACGAGCCGGGCCCCACCGTCTGGACGACGATCAAGCGCGGCATCGATGGCTACGCCGAATACGCCGCATTCTCGGCGCTCAGCTCTGCGCAGCTGGAGCAGGAATTCCGCAACAGCCTCACCGGCGGTTCGAACTGGGAAAGCGTCGACGAGGTCGACTACCGCTACGACCGCGAAACCCAGGCGAGTGTCCTGACCATTCGCGGCACCTCGGATCATGACTGGGAAGACGAGGGCGGCGGCGCGTACCGGATGTCGCTCCCCGGAGGGGGGTTCAGCCCGCCTGAAAGGCGGCGCAGGCCGCGGAGCCAGGATGCGAGCGCCCCTTTTTACGACGAGCCGGGTTTCGACTGCCGTGTGACCACCGTGCGGCTGCCCGAAGGCACCAACCTGCGCAACTGGCTGTACAACAGCGTCTTCGTACAGGATTATTTCGGCGCTACCTATTACCGGATGATGGAACTGCGCGACGATCGCACGCTGCGCATGGTCCGGGGGTTCAGGACCGAGCAGCCCGAAATCTCAGCCGAAGAGGCCGGGCGCGACAATGCGCGGCTCGACGATTTCGACAATTCCAAAGCCAATATTTCCTACGATCCTTACCAGACGGGCACCCCCTGGGGCATGGCCAGCCCGGTGCCGGCCACCTTCGACGACGTCTGGCGCGGAGCGCAAGCCCCATGCCTGGCACAGAAGTCGCAAGGCGATCGCGAGGACGCTCTGAGGACCGGCGGGGGAGGCGGCGATGGCAATGCGCCGGTCGCCGTCAGGATCAGCCCCGAGCCGCTCGAAGAATAGCATTCGCTCGCAGGCTGCGCGCAGCGCAGGGATCGGCACATGGCCGCTTTCGGTAGCTGCGCCGGCTCCTCTTCTTCGCGCCTTATGGCCGCTACGACGGGCGACTTATCCAGCGCTGTGGATTGCGCGGGCAGCGCCAATCACTATAGGGCCAGCGTAACTATCCAATCCGAGTTCGGGATCGTTCGATCATGAAGAAGCGCGTATTCGTCACCCTGAAACCTGGCGTGCTCGACCCGCAGGGTCGCGCGGTGCACCATGCGCTCGATGGCCTCGGCTTCGAAGGGGTCGAGGATGTGCGCATAGGGCGGCTGGTCGAACTCGATCTGGCGGGCGACGTTTCCGACGAGACGATCGGCAAGATGTGCGAGCAGCTGCTCGCCAACACGGTGATCGAAAATTACCGGATCGAAGATACCCCGGGGACTGGGGAGTAAGCGATGAACACCGCCGTCGTCACCTTTCCCGGTTCCAATTGCGACCGCGACATGATGGTCGCGATCAGCGAAGTCTTCGGCAAGGCGCCGACACAGGTATGGCACCGCGAAACCGCGCTGCCCGACAAGCTCGATTTCATCGCCCTGCCCGGCGGCTTTTCCTACGGGGACTATCTGCGTGCGGGCGCGATGGCGGCGAACAGCCCGATCATGCGCGAGATCGCGCGCGAGGCGGCGCGCGGTGTGCCCGTTCTGGGCGTGTGCAACGGTTTTCAGGTACTGTGCGAAGCGCGGCTGCTGCCGGGTGCGCTGATGCGCAACGCGGGCCAGCGGTTCGTCTGCCGCGACGTGGCCTTGCGGGTCGAAAATGCGGACACGCACTTCACCCGCGAGTACGCGCAGGGCGAGACGATCAGCATCCCCGTGGCCCATCATGACGGCAACTATTTTGCGGACGATGCCACGCTCGATGCACTGGAAGGCGATGGCCGGGTGGCTTTCCGCTACCTCGATGCGACCAATGGCTCGCGCCGAGACATCGCGGGCATCGTGAACGACGGCGGCACGGTGCTCGGCATGATGCCGCATCCCGAACGCGCGATCGACGCCGCCCATGGCGGCACCGGCGGCCGACGGCTCTTCGCATCGCTCATGGGTAGCCTTGCCGCAGCGGCTTGAGGTTCGGCTGGGACGGCAGCGCCGCCCGAAAATCAGGCGCTCAGTTGCCGGTAATCGATATCGAACAGCGCGCGGGCATCGTAGCTGGTCATGGGCCGTCCGAAATGGAAGCCCTGGATTCGGTCGCAGCCCATGGTGCGCATGAGCTCCGCCTCGTCCTCTGTTTCCACCCCTTCGGCGGTGGTCTTCATCTCGAGGCTCTTTGCCATGGCGACGACGGCGCGGACGATGGCGAGGCTTTCGCTGCTGCCCTGCGCGGCGCCCTGAACGAAGCTGCGATCCACCTTGATGGTGGAGAACTGGAGCTTGCGCAGGTAGCCGAGCGAGGAATAGCCGGTTCCGAAATCGTCGAGAGCGACCTTGCAGCCCAGCTCCATAACCTTCGCCAGCGCCTCGCGCGCGACCTCGGTGTCGTTGAGGAAGATACTCTCGGTCACTTCGATTTCGAGCCGCTGCGGATTGAGCCCGCTGGATGACAGCGCTTCGATCACGGTGTCGGTGAAATCGGCCTGCATCAGCTGTTCGGGCGACACGTTGACGTTGATCTTCACATGCTCGGGCCAGGCCATCGCTTCCTGACATGCCTGTTTCAGAACCCACTTGCCGATCGGCAGGATCAAACGGGTGTCTTCGGCCACGGGGATGAACTTGGCCGGGCTGACGAAGCCGTGTTCTTCGCTGTGCCAGCGCACCAGCGCCTCGAAACTGACGACCCGTTCCGAAGTCGCATCGACCACGGGCTGGAAATTGAGCTGCAGCTCATCCTGCTCCAGCGCCTTGCGCAAGGAGAATTCGAGCTGGCGGCGCTCTTCGGCGACGGCATGCAGCGAAGGTTCGTAAGCGAAGTGGACCCCGCGCCCGTGGTCCTTCGCGCGGTAAAGCGCCAGATCGGCGTTGCGCATCAGTTCTTCCACGCCCTTGCCGTCGCGCGGAGCGAGCGCCGAACCGACGCTGGCGCCGACGAACAGGGTATGGTGGTCGACCTCGTATGGCTGCGAGACGCGTTCGATCACCTTGCGCGCGAGCATATCGATCGCCTCGAAGTCGCGGGCATCGCGCACCACGATGCCGAACTCGTCTCCCCCCAGGCGGCCACATATCTCGTTGTCGCCCGCAATCTCTTCCAGACGGCGCGAAACCTGTTCCAGCAGCCGGTCGCCGGTCTGGTGGCCGAGTGAATCGTTGACCGCCTTGAACCGGTCCAGATCGACCATGATAAACGCACAGCGCCGCCGCCACTTGCGCGCATCGTCCATCGCCTGGCCGAGCGTTTCGTGCAGCATCAGGCGGTTCGGCAAGCCGGTCAGCGTGTCGTACCGGGCGAGATAGGCGATCTTTTCGGAGGATTTGCGCTGCTGCGTCACGTCCGATCCGACCCCGCGATAACCGAGATACTCGCCCTTATCGCCGATCATCGGTGTGCCGGAGAGTTCCCACCACCGTTCCTCGCCCGCCACTTTCACGAGTACCAGCTGGTTGGAAAAGCTCTGCTTTGTCTTGATGCTCTCGGCGAGTTCGCGCAGCGACTGGGTCGTCTGGTCGGTTTCCCCGTCGCCGCCGCTGATCAGATCGAAGAAGGGCCGTCCCTCCAGCGAGGCGGCGGTTTCGCTCAGGGCAAAGGCGAAGCGGGGCGATGCCGAGCGGATCCGGCGGCTCTTGTCGATCTGCCACAACCAGTCCGCTTCGTTCTCCTCGAACTCGCGCAACAGCAAGGAAACCGTGTGCGTCTGCTCGAGCAGCGCGTTCTCTGCGATCGCGAAGCGGAGAAAGTCGGTCGACCTGATCCATATCGATCCGTAACCGAAAAAGGTGAAAAAGCCGACGAACAGGTACATCGCGTCGTTGTCTGCCAGCCAGAAGCCCGTTGCGGCACCGATGGTCAGCAGCGTGGAAAAGACGAGCGCGCTGAGCGGCACGACGCCCATCAGGACGACGCTGCCCACGGCGATCCCGGCGCCCAGAATAAGACCGCGGATCGCCACCTCGGGCCCGGCAAAAATCTGGAGCAGCGGCATCAGGCTCGCCCAGGCGACACCCAGAACGATGCTGCCGACAAGGTGAGAACGGGCCTCACGTGCGGTCAGCGAGGGCTTGTCGATCCGCAAAAAATGCGCGTCGCAGCGCGTATAGATATAGAGCCCGGCTGCCAGCAGGGTGAGCCAGGGGACCAACACGAACAGCGGCAAGGCCTCGAAGAACATGACCGCCGCAAGCGCTGCACCCGTCCCATGGCAGGCAATTCGCGGGGTTCTGAGCCTCGCCAATTCGCGGTGCTGGAGCAGCCACAGGCGCGGCCAATCGAGGTCGGGGCCTTCGGTGAGGCCCAACACTGCAGACACGGGGAGCTTCCGGCGCAATGTCCGCTCATCAATGGTCGTATTGTCGATCACCCCACCGGGTTACCCGGGAAAGGTTATTCTGCAGTAAAGTGCCGTCCGGCGCCTGGTCGCTATTCGACGGTCACCGACTTGGCGAGATTGCGTGGCTGATCGACATCGGTGCCCTTTGCGCAGGCGACATGATAGGCGAGCAACTGGACCGGCACAGCGTAGACCAGCGGTGCAATCAGCGGATGCACCCTGGGCATCTCGATCGTGGCGAGGCAGCCTTCGCCAGCTTCGGCGAGGCCATCGGCATCGGAAATCAGCACCACCTGCCCGCCGCGCGCGCGCACTTCCTGCATGTTCGAGACCGTCTTTTCGAACAGCGGGCCCGACGGCGCGATGACGACCACCGGCACATCCTCGTCGATCAGCGCGATGGGGCCGTGCTTCATCTCGCCACTGGCATAGCCTTCGGCGTGAATATAGCTGATTTCCTTCAGCTTCAGCGCGCCTTCCAGCGCCATCGGGAAATCCGCCCCGCGCCCCAGATAGAGCACGTCGCGGGCCGGAGCGATGGTGTGCGCCATCGCCGCGATATCATCGTCATGGTCGAGCGCGGCGTTAAGGCACGCGGGCGCTTCGAGCAGGTGGCGGACCACCTGCTGTTCTTCATCGCGATTCATCTCGCCCTTCACGACCGCCAGCTTGGCGGCCAGTGCAGCGAGGACAGCGAGCTGACAGGTGAACGCCTTGGTCGAGGCGACGCCGATTTCGGGCCCGGCATGGATCGGCAGCAGCAGGTCCGCCTCGCGCGCCATGGTGCTGGTCGGCACGTTGACGATCGCCGCGATGGTCTGCCCTTGCGCCTTGCAGTATCGCAGCGCGGCCAGCGTATCGGCGGTCTCCCCGCTCTGCGAGATGAACAGCGCGAGCCCCCCCTTGGGCAGCGGCGGTTCGCGGTAACGGAATTCGCTGGCGACATCGATATCGACGGGCACGCGCGCGAATTGTTCGATCCAGTACCGCCCGACCATGCCCGCGTAGTACGAAGTCCCGCACGCAACGATGGTCATGCGTTCGATGCTGGAGAGGTCGAAGTCCATCTGCGGCAGCGCGACCGTCTCGTCCGCCTGTCGAACGTAGCTGGAGAGCGTTTGCGCGACGACCGTGGGCTGTTCGAAGATCTCCTTCTGCATGAAGTGACGGTAATTGCCGCGCTCGACCGCAGCGGCGCTCGCGCCCGAAGCGACGATCTCTCGCTTCACTTCGTTGCCCTCTGCATCGAAAACCTGCACGCCTTCGCGCGTCACGACCGCCCAGTCGCCTTCTTCGAGGTAGGAGATGCGCTGCGTCAGCGGGGCGAGCGCCAGCGCGTCGGAGCCGACGAACATCTCGCCCTCTCCGTACCCGACAACCAGCGGCGAACCGAGCCGAGCGCCGATGATCTTGTCCGGAAAATCGGGAAACAGGATCGCCAGCGAGAACGCACCGCGCAGGCGCGGCAGCACCGCACGCACCGCGTCTTCCGGGCTGGCCCCGCGCTCCACCTCGCGGCTGACCAGCAGGGCCACGACCTCGCTGTCCGTCTCGCTCTCGGCGACGAAGCCATCGGCCTGCAGCTCTTCGCGCAAGGGTCGGAAATTCTCGATGATGCCGTTGTGGACCAGCGCCGCGGCCTTGCCTGCATGCGGGTGTGCGTTCGCTTCGGTCGGCGCGCCATGCGTGGCCCAGCGGGTATGCGCAATGCCGATCGTACCCGGCGCGGGCTCTTCCTTCAGAACCTCAATCAGATTGGCAAGCTTACCCTGCGCCCGGCGACGGATCATCTGTCCGCTGTCGAGCGTGCAGACGCCCGCGCTGTCGTAACCGCGATATTCCATTCGCTTCAGGCCATCGACCAGCCGGTCGGCCACGGGGTCACCACTTACGATTCCGATAATGCCGCACATGTCAGTTGCCGTTCCCGCTGCTATCCGCCTTAGCGTCTAACGTCTCCGGCTGGCCTTGCAATGCGCGAGACATTTGCGCGGTCGTGCGCGGCGTGGTGAGCCACAGGAACAGCCCGGCCGCAATGATGGTCGCCGCCCCGCCGATGGTCGCGAGGTCGGGCACATCGCCGAACAGTGCGTAGCCCAGCACGATGGCGACGATCATCTGCACATAAACCATCGGCGCGATGGTCGCCGCGCCCGCCCGGGTCGTACCTAGATAGGCGAGCCAGTGCGACGTGCTGGCGGTCACCGCAACCAGCGTGCAGCGGGCGATAACCGTCCAGTCGGGCAAATCTACGCTCAGACTCGGCGCGCCGCTCAGATGGCCGATGGCTGCCGCGGCAATCAGGAATGGCGTTGCGAGGCAGGCGATGAACACCTGCATCGACAAGGCGCTCCCATCGCCCGCCGATGCGCGGTTGGAGACAACCATCAGCGAGAAGAACAGGGCCGACAGGACCGGCAGGCCCGCCAGCCAGCCCAGTTCGGTGAAGTTTGGCCGCAGGACCAGCAAAACGCCGATCAGCGCCACCGGCGAGGCGATCCAGACGGCAGGGCGCACCTTCTCTTTCAGCAAGGGCCCGCTGAACAAAGCAACGAACAGCGGTGAAACGAAGGCCAACGCCAATGCTTCGGCCAGCTGCATCACGAAAATGGAGGAGAAGAAACACAGCGTCGCCCCGGCGAGGCACGCCCCGCGCGCGACCTGCAGCCACGGGCGGCGGGGGCGGAAGGCACCCGGTCCTTCCGCTCGCAGCAACAGCAGCGAAAGGCCGATCGCACCAATCGTGAAGCGCAGCGCGGCCACCGCGAGCGGCGACCACTCGCCCGCCATCGTCTTGATGATCGCATCGCCCACCGACAGCGAGCTGAAGCCCGCCACCGCCAGCAGAATGCCGCTGCGTTCGTCCTGTCGCACGTGGTGGAAAGTCCCTTTCGCAGCGACAATGCTGCCGCAACCGCCCTTACGCGAATTGAACCGCGAAGCCAGCAGAAGGGACCCGGCGATATGGCATGGCCGCGATATGTCCCGCTCCGGGTGCCTGATCGAAACCGGCCAACTGTCGGGGTACGTTTAGGAAATTGCTAAGGTTTCGATCCTATTCACCATTCCTGAAAAGGTAATGTTGGCCATCCCGCCCGCATCACGCACCGCACCTGATTTTGGGGGATACCGCAATGAGCGCTTTCGGACGCAGGAACGGAGCCGGGGGCATGACACCCGGCAGCCGCCCCGCATTCGGCAACGCCAAGCCAATGAGGGGCACAACCCCTTCGCGCGCATCGAGCGACGAAGGCGGCGAACAGTTTCCTCCGATTCCCGACAAGGAAAAAGCGGCGGAAGGCGGCAATTCTGCGCCCAAGCCCGCTCCGACGGACGGTAACAGGCATGCCGACGCACGGCGCCGCCTCGACGAGCGTTCCAACGCGGTCCACGTGAAGGAAGAGTTCTCGGGGTTCGAGGCGAGCGTCCACAAGATCAAGGAACAGGTGCTGCCGCGCCTGCTCGAACGGATCGACCCCGAGGCCGCTTCCACGCTGAGCAAGGACGAGTTGGCGGAGGAATTCCGCCCGATCATCATGGAAGTGCTGGCCGAGCTGAAGATCACGCTCAACCGGCGCGAGCAGTTCGCGCTGGAAAAGGTGCTCATCGACGAGCTGCTCGGCTTCGGCCCGCTCGAAGAGCTGCTCAGCGATCCGGACGTGTCCGACATCATGGTCAACGGCCCCGACCAGACCTACATCGAAAAGAAAGGCAAGCTGACGCTCGCCCCGATCCAGTTCCGCGATGAACAGCACCTGTTCCAGATCGCCCAACGGATCGTGAACCAGGTCGGCCGCCGCGTCGACCAGACCACGCCGCTGGCCGATGCCCGCCTCAAGGACGGCAGCCGTGTGAACGTGATCGTCCCGCCGCTCAGCCTGCGCGGCACGGCGCTCTCGATCCGTAAGTTCTCCGAAAAGCCGATCACCATCGATATGCTCAAGAACTGGGATTCGATGGACGACAAGATGGCGACCGCGCTGAAGATTGCAGGCGCCTGCCGGATGAATGTCGTGATTTCGGGCGGTACGGGTTCGGGTAAAACGACCATGCTCAACGCGCTGTCGAAGATGATCGACCCGGGCGAGCGTGTGCTGACGATCGAGGATGCGGCGGAACTTCGCCTTCAGCAGCCGCACTGGCTGCCGCTGGAAACCCGCCCACCCAACCTCGAAGGGCAAGGAGCGATCACCATTGGCGACCTTGTGAAGAACGCCCTGCGTATGCGGCCCGACCGGATCATCCTGGGCGAAATTCGCGGCGCGGAAGCCTTCGATCTGCTCGCCGCGATGAACACCGGCCACGACGGTTCGATGTGTACGCTGCACGCCAACAGCCCGCGCGAGGCGCTGGGCCGTATGGAAAACATGATCCTGATGGGCGATATCAAGATTCCGAAGGAAGCGATCAGTCGGCAGATCGCGGAATCGGTGGACCTGATCGTTCAGGTGAAACGCCTGCGCGACGGCTCTCGTCGCACCACCAACATCACCGAGGTGATCGGGATGGAAGGCGACGTGATCGTGACGCAAGAGCTGTTCAAGTTCGAATATCTGGACGAGAGCGAAGACGGCAAGATCCTCGGCGAATTCCGTAGCCAGGGCCTGCGCCCCTATACGCTGGAAAAGGCCCGTCAGTTCGGGTTCGATCAGGCATATCTGGAGGCCTGTCTCTGACAAGCATCGCCGCCCGCGCGTTACCCCTGTAGCAGCGCCGGCACGGCGGTCGCCAGCAGTCCGCCGCCGATGACCGCCGCGAAGACAAAGATCGTCATCCACGGCATGCAGCCGACCCGGTCGATCCGCGCGCGCTTCCCACGCCTGCGCTCAGCCACCATCGCGACCAGCGCCACCAGCACGAAACCGAGGCCAAGCAGCGCGACGCGCCCTGCATCGCTCAGGAAGATGAGGTCGTGAATCCAGTCCATCGGCAGGGCAGGTGGCGATTGCCCTCGCAAAGCGCAATGCGGCTTTCATCGCTTGAACCTGTGCCGCCAATCTCTAACAGCGGCGCATGGATGGCAGCGTCGCCCAATCTCGCCCCCTGACGGCAATCGGCCTGCGCCTGCTGGCGGCGCTGGCGCTCACCACGCTTTCGATGCTGGTCAAGCTGACCGGCGAACAGGGCGTCCACCTTTTCGAGATCATCTTCTGGCGGCAGGCGGTCACGCTGATCGTCATGGTCGGCTTCGCCGCCGCGACCGTGGGCCTCGCGACCCTCAGACCGGTCCGTTTCAAGAGCCACGCGATCCGCAGCGCCTACGGCATCACAGGAATGGCGATGGTCTATGGCGCAGTGATCCTGCTGCCGCTGGCCGAGGCGACCACCGTCAATTTCACGGCGCCGATATGGGCGGTGATCCTGTCGATGCTGCTGCTGAAAGAGAAGATCGGCCGCTATCGCTGGAGCGCGGTCGCGCTCGGCTTCATCGGCATCCTGATCGTCACCCAGCCCGGCAACACGCCGGTCGATCCGCTGGGCCTCGCGCTGGGCCTCGGCGGGGCATTCATGGTCGCGCTCATCTCGATTCAGATCCAGGATCTCAACAAGACCGAAAGCGCGACCAGCATCGTGTTCTGGTTCTGCCTGCTGACCGTGCCGCTGCTGGCGCTCGCCCTGCCCTTCGTTGGCAAAGCCCACTCGATGGAGACCTGGCTCCTGCTTCTGGGAGTCGGGCTGAGCGGCGCGGCGGGCCAGCTGCTGCTCACCAATTCGCTGCGGTTCGGGTCGGCAGCGACGGTGATCGTGATGGACTACACCGCGCTGCTGTGGGCGACGATCTATGGCTGGCAGGTCTTCGACGAACTCCCGGTGGCGAACACCTGGATCGGCGCGCCGATCATCATCCTGGCAGGCACGATCATTGTCGTGCGCGAAGGCCATCTGGCCCGCAAGGCGCGCCGTTCGGCAGCGCCTGAGGAACCGCTCGCGCCCAACACCCGTTAAGTCCGCAACCGGGCAAACCGCGCGCGACGTGCGGGGCCACATGTACGAAGGACCTGACCATGATCCGCAAGATCGCACTCGCCATCGGCGTCTCCACCCTCGCGCTGACCGCCAACGCCTGCAACACCGTGAAGGGTTTCGGGCAGGACGTGGAATCGGTCGGCGAAGCCGGTGAAGAAGCCATCGACTGATTGGAGAGGAGGCGAACGGGCGGACCGGGTCCGCTCCGTTCGCCCTTTCCAGTCGTTCAGACCTTCCGGTAAACGAGCATCAGGTTATTGGCGGGCATAGCGACGCGCTGCGTACGCTCGAAACCGTTGGCTGCCGCCAGCGCATCGACATCGGCCAGATCGCGCAGACCCCAGCGCGGATCGCGCATCTTCAGGCTCTCGTCGAATGCGAGGTTCGAGGGTGCGGTCTTCACATCGGCTTCGATATAGGGCCCGTAGAGCACCAGCGGCGCTGCTACATCGAGCAGTCGAGCAGCACCCGCAAACATCCCCCCGGTCGCTTCCCACGGGCTGATATGCACCATGTTCACGCATAGCAGCGCCGCTGCCTCGGCAATCGGCCACTGCCCCGCGCTCGCATCGAGCGTGATCGGCGCGCGCAGATTGGGCAGCGCGGCATCCTCGACATACGCAGCGATGGATGCACGCGCTTGCGGGTCCGGGTCGCTCGGTTGCCATTTAAGATCGCGAAATTCCCGCGCGAAATGCACCGCATGTTCGCCCGTGCCGCTCGCTATCTCCAGCACCAGCCCGCTCTCGGGCAGTTCTTCCACAAGCACTTGCGCAATGGGCGCGCGGTTGCGCTGTGCGGCGGGGCTTTCGCGTCGGGCGTTCACAGCCACCGCCGCACGCGCTTGCAGTAGGCGCGATACTGCTGACCGAAAGTCGCAAGCAGATAGGGCTCCTCGCGCGCGATGACGAAACGATCGATCAGCAGGATCGCCAGCGGTACGGAGAGCAACGCACCGATGCTCTGCGCGAAGAGCGCGATGCCCAGCTGCACCGTCACCATGCCCAGATACATCGGGTTGCGGCTGAACCGGTAGATGCCCGAGGTGACGAGCGCGGTATCCTTCTTCCACGGTTCGGGATCATTGCCCGCCTTCACGAACCCCATCAGGCAGATCCCCACGATCACAGCGCCCAACGCGCCGATGACGATGCCGATGGGCCGCAGCGCCGCCACATCGATCATCGGAAGGCCCGCCCATCGCCCCGCCCCCACACC